>JGI24705J35276_12238247_pt1 | contig 17830 bp, 13 predicted proteins | sample TergutNt197P4_FD_35276 | JGI IMG/M metagenome (IMG submission 35276) | reverse complement strand
TTGGCCATATCGACGGGATGCAGATCGAACACATGAGCCGGCAGGGTCATGGCGCTGGACACCTGCAGGAAGCCGCGCACCCAGCTGTCCGGCAGGTCGATCTTCTCTTCGCGAAAATCGGTGTCGTCGCCCGTCTGCACCTCGAACCCGGTGGGATCGATGGTCAGCGTGGTGTCGCGATAGGAGCGGATTTTCTGGAATTCGTCGTACAGCGCGTGACTGTAGTCGATGTTGGTCGTGCCATAGGCCATCTCGCCCAGGCTTTCGAATACATCATGGTCACACGACAATCGTCCGTAGCTCGACTCGTCCAGGCTGAAGCATTCGAAGAATATCTCATCAGGATGCACCGTGATGACAGGATCGAGCACGATCCAGGCGTCGCGGTTTTCCCTGTAGAGGTAGTCGAAATAGGATTTTCGCGCCTGCCAGAACGGCTTCATCAGCCGGCTGTAGTCCGCATCGAGCGCCCGGATGCGCTCCCTCAAGGGATCAATCTTCGAGTTCAGCTTGTCGCGGTTGGCGATTGCGTCCGTGAGGAACTGCGCCTCGTTCTGCTTCAGCCATTCGAAATAGGCGGTGCGGTCACGGGGCTTGAATCGCAGGTCGGAGGTCACGACGTGATGCAGTGCCGAGATGGCTTCGCGGAACGCCAGGTGCTTGACGACCTTGCCGGTGAAGAACGTCGGCTGCCGCAGCGTGTCCGGCGCAAAGCCGAATGATGACGATCCTGCATCACTGATGGCGCTGGTTTCGCCGAGAAAACGGTAAACGAAATTCATGCGGCGGCCCCGCTGCTTCGCGCATTGATGGAGCGCGCCGGTGTGATGCTGACAGGCATGGCGATGGCAGGCCAGGCATGAGCGATATCGCGCAGGATCATCAGCGCGGGCGCTTTGTCGCGAATGATAGTGCTGAGGGTGAGATCGTGAAGCAGCCGCCAGATCGCGTCGGCGCGATCCTGTCGCGCCAAGGCCTCCCGCCGCAGGACAGCGAAGACCCGGTCCTTGGCGACGCGTCCGCGATTGATCTGCATCAGGATGATGCGGGCCTGGATCAGGAATTTCTCAAATACAAACGGATCGAACAGCGTTTGATCAGTGATCAGCTCGGTGACGAACAGGTGAAAGCTGCCAGAGGGATGTTCGAGCAAGCGCGCCAGCACGATGACAGCATCGTCGTTGTCAAGACGGCGGCGCAGCAACTGCCGGGCGCCATCCTGCACGGCGGGTTTTGTCGAGTCGGCCATCACCGCCAGCGCTCCGGAAGACAAGGCTTCGTTCGGCCAAGCCGTGAAGCGGGCGATTGCCGTTGAACGCACATCATCCCAGTCGCTTTCAACCAGCAGCACAGCGTCTTCCGGCGCGGCGCGGAAACGGGACTCATCGGCCTCAAACGTGTGGATCGCCCAGCGGCGCACCGTCGCGTATGGGTGATTGCCCAGTCGCGCGATCTGTTTGACCGACAGTTCGGAAGCGGCGGCAGTTTCAAGGCCACGAGCCCCGAGAAGTCGTGCGCCCTTGGCTTTGGCCTGGAGCAAACGCCACAGTGTGCCACGGTCGAGTGTCGCAAAAGCCTCTGGCAGGCTTTCGACGAAGAGCTGCACCATATCCGCAGCATGCCCTTCGGCAGGTTCGGCGTGGAACAGTGTAGTCATCAGTGTGTCGCGCAGCCGCTCCGCAAATCCGGCGTCGGTCGCAGCGAGACGGACGGCGAGTGGCCGGCCTGCCACTCGCAAATCCCCATACTCGCTGAGGGCTGCCGCGAGAATTGTGTCATGGTGGGCCGACAATGAAGCCGCATCGAGTCGATCCAGCAGGCGCATCGACGCAGCACGAATCTCGGGGGCGTGCGCGTTGAGGATCGCCTGCCAGAACGGATGAGGCAATTCTTCGGGACGCACTGCCGTCACCGCAAGAAGATCGATGCTGGCTGCCTGAACGTCGGGTGAGGGATGGCCAGTGAGTTGCTGAATGATTTCTGGTGCCAGCGGGCAATCATTGCCGGGCCACAACAGTGGCAGCAACGACACGGCGAAACGCAATCCGTCACGCTGGACGCTCGGGATTTCGGCTGGCAGGCCGCTGAGCCAGGCGGCAAACGCCTCCGTGAGTTCTGTCCGTTGGCCGGATGTCGCGGGGCGCTCCTTCAGCCATCCGCGCATGGCGTCCTGGACGGATTCGACTGGACTCGTCATTACCGTCAGCGCGAGTGCGGTGTCCGACCAGGGCCAGTCGGGCGTTTGGTTGATCGCTGCGATACCGAGTTCGCGCGGTTCCGGAAGATTGGCGCCAAGCAGCGCGGTCACGATTCCAGCATCGAGGCGGCCCGCATCGATCAGCCGTCGCGCGATCTGACATGCGAATTGGCCAACCTCCGGATAGGGCGAGGCGAGAAGACTGATCAGGGCTTCAGCTTCCAGCTCATCAGGCCGCTTTGGACCTTGCGCGAGCGCCGTGAGGGCGAACAGCGCCGCGGGCCGGTTGCGCGCTTCTGCCGCGATACGCAACAGCCGTTGCGGTTGTGCATCCCACAACGCCTGGAATGCTTCGCCTCGTCGCGACGGCTGTACCGAGCCGATATGGCTGTGGGTCAGGGTACTGACACTAAACTTGCTGGTCGGGCCTGCCGCGTGAAGGAGGTGGCTGAGACTCCAAACCTTGGCGAATGCATCGGTCGAATGTTTGATGAGTTCGTAGCGGCCGGCGACTTTGACGTAGTGGCTCCACTGCCGCGGAGGTTCTCCATCCGCATCAGTGAAGGCCAGCAACAGCTCGCAGGCCATTGCCGTGAACGTGTCCTGCCCCAGTTCCGCACGTTTGCGCAGCATGCGCCAGGCGCGACGTTTGAAATAGAGCAAGGTCTGCCTGGACAAGGCGATCCGCGGATTGGCGCTGGCCTGTTCGTCGCTGATCCTCACTGATTGACGTAGTTCGGGCAGCCAGACCTTGCCGAGATAAGCGGGCGGCCCTTTGCGATACATCGGGTCAGCCAACTCGAATTGACGCGCGGTCTCCGCGAACAACCGTCCATCGTCGGTCAAGTCGGCATATTTGAACAGGCGCCGCAGCACCTGCACGAAAGGCGGTCTGGCCTTGACGGCGCGCAAGGCGGCAAGCAGAGCGATCCGGGCCGCGGGCTCAGCCAGCGCCCGGTGCGCCAGCGCAATCAGGAACTGGTTGGCAAAGCCCAGCTGGCTCTCGGCTACCTCTCGAAGCGTCTGCACCAGGGCAGGGCCATCGGCGGCAGACGTCGCGGCCTCGATCCGACTGGCCAGATCGGCTGTGTTCGCCTGCGGCAAGGCCACGCGCGGTGGCTGCCGCTCTGCCCCCATCAGGTCGCTTGCCAACGCATAAGCCGCATAGTCGCGCGTCACATGGCTGATATTGACGTCGGCGATCTCTTGCAGCAGCGAAATGGATTTGGCGCCGCCACAACGCGCCAGGGCATGAACCAGGCTGTAGCTCGCCGATTTTGCCGTGAGCTTCTTGGCCATCTCGGCGAGCTGTGGATAGGCCGCCTCCAGCCGGATGACACCAAGACGCCAGAACAGGCGATCACGCCGTTTTTCGGGCCAGGTGGTTTGCAGCCAAGGTGTTCGCAGGCACTCCGTCAGTTGTTTGAGAAGTGCTGCGTCACGGCCGCCGAGATCGGCGTCTGCGTTCGATTCAAGCGGAGCCGGGGAGGCGGCCTCTTCATCAACGCGCCGGTAGCCGTCGTTCACCTTGGAGACAACGACGCTGTCGTAGGTTTTTTCCGCGTTGGAAAAAGCAATGGGAGAAGGTGTCTTGGTACCATCGCGCAGCGAACGGCCGCGGCGCCCGTAGCGGAAGTTGACCAAAAAGCGTGTGTCGGTCCCTGGAGTCTCAAGGTCAACCAGGTCAACTTCGTAAATCTTGTCAGAGGCGCCTTCCTTCATCCAAAGACGCGCAGAACGAACGATTTTCATACCAATGGATGCCCCCTAACGCGCAAATGAACATGCTTCGTTTATCGCGTCAACGTGCCGATCCCAAACGGACAGCGTGGCGCGAAGCCACGCTGGCCATTGGGACTTCAAAGGCGGCACTTTTCGGGCACTGCCGCTGTATCCAGTGGCAGCAGCCTTATTAGGGTGAGACCATTGGTTTAGGGTGAGACCATTGGTCGCTACGGGTGGAAGTGCGGGCGTCGGTCGTCGACCCGGTTCGCCTTGGAAATTGCCCGCTCCAGGGTTTTTGGTGGAAGCACCTCAACTTCGAAATGGATATTGGTATCGCTCTTCAGTTTGCGTTTGACCTTCGCTATCAATTCACTGTCGAACGCGGCGAGATCGTCAGGGTTTGCTGCGGGGTCACGTTCCACTCGAACAGTCACCACATCCATTGGGCCATCCTTCTCGAGGACAATCTTGAATTCGACGCCCGTGCCTGGCACCGAAAGAAGGGAGCGCTGAACCTGGCTGGGATACACATTGGCGCCGCGGATCAACAGCATGTCATCCAGGCGACCATACACCCCCATGGGCAGTCGTGGATAAGTGCGCCCGCATTTGCAGGGCTCATGAGTCATGTGGGATTCATCGCCCGAGTAAAATCGAATCATGGGCTGCGATCGTCTGCGCAAATGCGTGTAGACGAGGCCCCCGCTTTCTCCATCGGGAAGGGTGCGGTTGGAATCGTCTTTTGCAACGATCTCGGTCCAAACCTCATCCTGCATCACATGCACGCCCTGGCCGTGTTCGCACTCCGCATTTGTGCCCCACGGTGTCATTTCAGACGTCGTCGCCATGTCGCGAACGACGATGCCCCATCCCTCTTCAAGAGCCTGACGGGTCCCGGGTATCGATGAGCCCGGCTCTCCGATAAATATTCCAAGACGGAGGGGGGAAGTAGCTGGATCCTTTCCCATTGATCTCGCCACCTCCAGCATGTGCAAGGCATAGCTGGGAGTCGTGACCAGCACGGTTGACTTGATCCGCCACATCAACTCGATCTGTCGTTCGGTCTCGCCCGCGCCAACCGGGAAAGCTGTAGCACCCAATCGCTCGACGCCGAGCAGAGATCCCCATCCTCCCATGAAAAGGCTGAAGACAGTCGCAAGTTGCACGCGGTCGCCGGGACGAACACCGCAGGTGTAGAACGCCTGCGCCATCACGTCCGCGATGTAATCCCAATCGTTGCGCGAGATCGCATAGAGAGTCGGCTGTCCACTTGTTCCTGATGATCCATGCACGCGACAGATGTCTTCATGTGTCGCGCCGAGATAGCTGCCGAAGGGCGGGTGCTCGACCTGGTCCTCGCGAAGCATTTGCTTGGTTATGATCGGTACAAGCTTGGTGAAGCTCGCGATGGAAGTGACTTGCTCCGGCTTGAAGCCTGCCCGATCGTAATGCCTGCGATAGAACGGCAGATGGTCGTAGGCATACCGCAATTGCTTCTGCATCAGGCCCAGAATCTCCCGCTCGCGCTCTTCGCGCGAGCGGGTTTCCTTGTCAGCGTTCCAATAGGCCTTTTGTTCAGCCATACGTCATCCTCCCCAGCTTGTCTTATTGGACGCGGCCTGACGCTAACAGTCGGCCTGACCGTTTTGATCTTAGCTAAGTAAACGATTGTTTAGCTTCATAGTCAAGCCGAATGTTTGGTCTTGACCGTAAGTGGTGCATGTGAGGCGTTGAAATGGCCGACGGGCGCCTTGGTCAATCGCAACAATGAGCCGGATTTTGCAGTGGTTCTGGCCTCTTGCGGCGACGGGGTGGATTCGCATCACAGAGAGCGCACAAACGAACTTGCTTTGGCGCACAGCAACGTGCTAAACATCCGTTTAGTTGATTTGTGGAGATATGGATTTGACGGCTGTCGCAAAGCACCCGGTGAACAGGTGGCCGGCTTTGCTGGACGCTGCCGCTGCACTTTTCGCCGAACGCGGCTATCATGCGACCACCATCCGCGATGTCACACGTGCCGCCGGTGTCACGCCGGGCGCAATCTACTCCCATGTCCCCACCAAGCAGGCGCTGCTCGTCTCCGTCTATACGGAGGGCGTCGATCGGATCACTCGGCATGTCGAGGCGTCGATCAGTCAAGAAACTGATTCCATGTTGCGGTTTCGGCTCGGCATCAAGGCGCACCTGGAGTCCATCCTGGATGCGAGCGCCTACGCACGGGTGATCGTTCGCGTCGTGCCCAGCGATGTGCCCGAGGCGGCCGCCGAACTCCGGGCGCAACGCGATCGATACGAGATGTGGTTTCGTGCGCTCATCTCGGCTCTCGATCTGCCCGCTGGTCGCTCCCCGGCCTTGCTCAGGATGCTGCTGATCGGTGCGCTCAATTCAACGCCGAACTGGTATCGTCCCTCAAAGGGCGGACTTGATGCAATCGTCGACGAATTCGTTGCCGTGTTTGGTGCGGCTCCAGCCCGACGAAGCCCCTCCAAATCCCGACGGAGATCCAAGACATGACGGAAGTCGATACGTCCCCGGTACGCGTTCTCGTGACGAAGATCGGCCTGGACGGGCATGATCGCGGCAGTCGCCTTGTCGCGGCATATCTTCGGGATGCCGGCATGGAGGTGATTTATACGCCGCCATGGCAGACCATCGCGGGCGTTGTGAAGCTTGCGACGGAAGAAGACATTGACGTCATCGGCATCAGTTCTCTTGCGACCGATCACCTCATCGTTCCGAAGATGATGGGTGCGCTCCGCGAAGCGGGGCTCGACCGGGTGCGTGTGGTTGTCGGCGGAATTGTGCCGGATGAAGAAAAGCCTGCTCTGGTGAGCGCCGGCGTCAGCCGGATCTTCGGGCCTGGTTCCTCGCGCGATGAGATCGTTGAAGCCGTCGCATCGCTTGGCAAACAATCGCGCGCAGAGCGCATGGATGAGTTCTCGGAGGTGATATGACTGAGGCGGCGGTCCAATTGACGCTTCCCGGCTTTGAACAAGCGCGGGATGAGTGGCGCTCGCAATACTCACGCCAGATGCGTGACGAGAAGCCGGTTCGTAATCGCTCGGGGATTGAGATACAGCCGCTCTATTCGCCAAGCGACTGTTCCGATGAACGCTACCTGGGGGATCTCGGCTTTCCCGGCCAATTCCCATTCACGCGCGGCATCTACCCCTCGATGCATCGCGGCCGGACCTGGACGCAGCGGCAGCTGATCGGTCTCGGAACGCCAGAGGACTACAACAAACGTGTCCGGCGCATCATCGATGCAGGCGCTACGGCGATCAGCCTCTTGCCCTGTTGTTCGGGATTTCGTGGCATCGATTGCGACGAGGTCGATCCGGTGCTCCTGGGCACCTGCGGCACGGTGATCAACACGACCGACGATATGGACAGGGCTCTCCGCGGCGTTCCGATCGGCGAGATATCAACTGCGATGAACGACCCGTCACCATTCACGCTGTTCGCCTTCACGCTCGGCGTGGCGCGGCGACGCGGCATCGATTGGCGTTCGGTGACAGGTACGTCCAACCAGAGCGACTACATTTCGCATTTCATCGCCAATCATCAATTCTTCCGCCTGTCCCTGCCGGGTTCGCGACGGGTTCTGCTCGACCACATCGAATTCTGCCGCCGTCATGTTCCGAACTGGAATCCGGTTTCGGTCGTCGGGCAGCATATGCAGCAGGCAGGTGCTACTCCCGCCGAGACGATGGGCTTCACGCTTTCGACCGCGATTCAATATGCCGAAGACTGCAAGGCGCGCGGCATGGATTTGGATGACGTCCTGCGTCGCTTCACCTTCTTCTTCGATATCTCGATTTCGATGTTCGAGGAGATTGCGAAGTTCCGGGCCGGTCGCCGCATCTGGGCCAGGATCGCGCGCGATCGGCTCGGCGCAAAGGATCCCGCATGTTGGAGATTCAAATTTCACGGCCAGACATCGGGCGTCGACCTCACGCAGCAGCAGCCTCTCAATAACATCGCTCGCGTCTCCGTCCAGGCTGTGGCGGGCATTCTCAGTGGTCTGCAATCGCTGCACACCGATGCCTATGACGAAGCGATCGCTTGCCCCAGCGAGGAGACGGCGCGGGTCGCCGTGGCAACGCAGAACATCTTGCGGGACGAAGCAAGGCTTTGCGACGTCATCGATCCGCTGGGCGGCTCATATTACGTCGAGCACCTGACCGACCAGATGGAGGCCGAGATCGAGGGCGTGATTGCCAAGATCGATGCCGCGGGTGGCATGTATAAAGCAGCCGAGGTTGGGCTGGTCCAGACCATGATCGGCGATTCAGCGCTCGCGTTCCAGGAGCAGGTCGACACCGGCGAGCGCAAGATCGTCGGAGTCAATTGCTATCAGATCGAGGAGGATTCCACGATTCCCCCGGCGGAGCGGCCGGATGCCGATATGATGCATCGGCACGTCGAGCGCTTTGTAGCCTTCAAACGCGAGCGAAGCCAGGAGCCGGTCGCCCGCGCGCTGGATGCGCTGGTGCGAGCCGCCAACAGCAAGAACGAGAACGTCTTTGAGAAGGTGGTTGAGGCCGCCGAGGTGGGTGTCACGCACGGGGAGATCGTGAGCTGTCTGCGCCGCGAACTCGGTTTTGGACACCCGCTGATCATTGCTTGACGAACAGAAGGCTGGTCCTATGGACGTATCGCTCCTTAAGCGGTTGCGCGCCGGTGATCCCAAGGCAATCGCAAGGGCCATCACGATCATGGAGGCGGGCGGGCCCACCGCGTCCCGCCTGCATCGTGAGCTTCTGCCGTTGACAGGCTCGGCCCTCACGGTTGGCTTCACTGGCCCGCCCGGCGCCGGGAAGTCGACTCTGATCGATTCCTTTATCGCCGAGTTGCGCACGAGCGGACGAACGGTCGCTGTCGCCGCTGTCGACCCCTCCAGCCCGCTCTCCGGCGGCGCGGTGCTGGGCGACAGGATCAGAATGGGGCGGCACACCGAGGACCCCGGCGTGTTCATCCGTTCGATCGCTTCGCGTGGTCACCTTGGAGGTCTGACCGAAAACATCCAGCACATCATCGATGTCTTGGACGTCGCAGGCCGTGACGTGATCGTGATCGAGACCGTGGGTGCCGGTCAGTCGGAGGTCGAAGTGGTCGAGGTCGCTGATGTGCGGGTGGTCGTGAACGCTCCGGGCCTTGGTGATGATGTGCAGGCCATCAAGGCCGGAATATTGGAGATCGCGAACGTCCTCGTCGTCAACAAGGCCGATCTCCCGCTTGCCGATCGCACGGTCCGTCAACTGCGTAGCATGTTGAGCCTGCGCCGCGAGAGCGACAGGAATGTGCCCGTGATCCAGACCGTGGCCAGTTCTGGAAAGGGCGTTGCCGAACTGCTCGAGGCCGTCGTTAATCTGGCGCCGCGGGAGCCCGCAGAGCGTGAGGCTCGCCGCCGTGCGCGCGTCCGCCGCCTCATTGCTGAGGCTGCCGCAGCTGAGGTTCGGCGCAGGATCATGGGGCGAACCGACAAGGTTTTTCTGGACACACTCGCGCGAATGGAAGTGGACGGAATTTCGCTCGAAGCGGCGGTGCATGCAGCCCTTGCGCCGTGAAGCGATCAGTGCGATTGCACCGAGACTTAATACTCCAGGGGGGCGACAAGATGAATCCGTTACCTGAAGACCCGCAAAAAATTGCCGAGCGGTGTGCCGACTTCATGCTCTCCGGTGATGCAACCAGCGAGGCGTACGGCTTCTCACTCCGACGGGTTGGGCCAGGTGAGGCTGAGCTTGAGATGACGGTTTCGCCGGGCAGTTTGAATGTCTTCGGGACCTGCCATGGCGGCGTTCTGTTCACATTGGCCGACGCCGCGTTCTCGCTTGCCTGCAACAGCCATGGTCGGCAATCGGTGGCTCAGCAATGCAGCATCGCTTTCGTGCGGCCTGCCCAATTGGGCGATCGCCTGATCGCGTATGCGCTCGAACGCTGCCGCGCTGGTCGCTCCGGGATTTATGACTGCACTATTACGAACGCATCAGACGGAAAAATCGTGGCGGAGTTTCGCGGGAATTCCCGCACGATTGCCGATGCAATGCCGGTTCCGGTTAAGGCGTCTGGTTCTTAGCCGTCCCGCAAGCTGCCGCATTTCTCCGTCTCAAAATCTGTTCGCATATTGTCACTACCTGACCTGCCATGAATTCTCCTTCTTGCGCAGGTCTACGTCGGCTCGAGTGAGCAGTCGATGAAGGACAGGGGCGCGTGATGCGGAAGAGGTGGTGGCTGCTGATCGGTCTGATCGCTTTCGCGTCAGGCGCAGTCGGCGGTCCGTATGGCGTAGCGTTGGTCATGACCAGCGTGCCCGGCAAGTCGCATACCGGACCACTTCCGTCGCTCACCTCTGAGGAAAAAGCTTTGGCACCGGTTCTGAATCGGCATGTCGAAGCCATTGGTTCTCGGCCCCACAATATCGAGCATCCCGATGAATTGGAGAAGGCGGCGCGCTACATCGAAACTTCGCTCGAAGCTCTCGGCTACACGGTCAATCGTCAACCTTTCACAGTAGACGAGACGACGGTACGCAATATCGAAGTTGTGATTTCACCGGCTTCTGCCGGCGGCAAGATACCGACGATTGTGGTTGGCGCCCATTATGACAGCTGCGGCAACGCTCCGGGGGCGAATGACAATGCCAGTGGAGTGGCTGCCGTGCTCGAGCTCGCCCGCCTGCTTAGGGAGCTCGATGGCAAAACGCCAAAGCGCATCCGCCTGGTTCTTTTCGTCAACGAGGAGCCGCCTTACTTTCAGACACCGGACATGGGCAGCGTTCGTTATGCCACTGAATTGAAGGCGCAGGGAGAAAACGTCGTCGCAATGTATGCTTTCGACGACATCGGATACTACTCATCGAATCCAGGCAGCCAACATTATCCATCTCCATTCGACGTCATCTTCGGAGACAAGGGGGACTTCGTCGCGTTCGCGGCGATGACCGGTTCGCGTGAACTGCTGAACCGCACGGTTGCCTCGTTCCGGTCGCACACTGCGTTCCCGAGCGTCGGCGGGTTCGCGCCAGGGTTCGTCACGGGAATCGACTGGTCCGACCATTGGTCTTTTGCCGAGCAGGGCTTTCAATCGCTCATGATCACGGATACAGCGATCTTTCGCTATCCGCACTATCACAGGCCGACCGACACCCCGGACAAGGTCGACACGGAAAAGCTTGCGCGCGTGGTCAAGGGCATCGAGCGGGTCGTAAGGGACATCGCGAAATAGGCCTCTGACTGGGTGTTGGACCCGAAGGCCGCGCTGCTTCGCCTCTTCAAATTTCGCACATGGAGCGCAACTTGATCGGCCCGACTCGATGCGTGAGGGCGGCTCATCTATCCCGGTAGCAATCGTTTCTGTTGTGACCGTGTATTCTTGATCATGTTGAAGAACGTCCCGAATGTCGTTGCATCGCGTCCGATGTGCCGATCGCCAGCCGACCATCGAGCATCGCCATTGGCTCAACCGTATAGAACGACAGGATCTGACATGTTTTGAAATTCCGGGAAAATTTTGCAGTCATTATTTTGGATGTGGAAGCAAGAACGTCGCTGGGCTTCAAGGCCAAATCGGGCCAGGGCACCCTGGCAACGGGGGGCGAGGTCTGTGCCGTTTGGTGCGACGCTTGGAAGAGCAGGCAGAAGCCAGTTGGGAGTCGCTTAATGACGGTAAAATGGAACCATCCATCAGGCGGCGTCATCCCGCCAGTTGCAGGGCTCGTTCGCGGCCCCAGTTGAAGACTTTGGCCTTTCAGGCCCGGAATGAGGCTGGGTGAATGGCAGGAAAGCCGCTTTCCGGCCTGCAAAATGACGTGTTAGAACCCCCGCCAAGATCTCATTAGAGCTTGCCGATCATAGGGATCGGGAAGTGCTCTAATGTTCTCTCTTTGCTGCATTTTGTTGCGCCGAACCGGTTTTCACAAAATGCTTTAGGTCAAGACAGGCGGAGCAAATGGCACAAATCATAGAAGCCCTCGAAGAACGTCGCGCCGGTGCCAAGCTCGGTGGCGGGCAAAGGCGCATCGAGGCGCAGCACGCCCGCGGCAAGCTCACCGCGCGCGAGCGTATCGAGCTTCTCCTCGACAAGGGGTCGTTCGAAGAATTCGACATGTTCGTTGAGCATCGCTCGATCGAATTCGGCATGGAGAAAACCAAGGTTCCGGGCGACGGGGTCGTCACCGGCTGGGGTACGATCAACGGCCGCAAGACCTTTGTCTTCGCCAAGGATTTCACCGTGTTCGGTGGCTCGCTGTCGGAGACCCATGCGCTGAAGATCACGAAGCTGCAGGACATGGCGATGAAGGCGAGGGCGCCCATCATAGGCCTCTATGACGCGGGTGGCGCGCGCATCCAGGAGGGTGTGGCGGCGCTTGCCGGCTACTCCTACGTGTTTCGCCGCAATGTGATCGCCTCGGGCGTGATCCCGCAGATCTCGGTGATCATGGGGCCCTGCGCCGGCGGCGACGTCTATTCGCCGGCGATGACCGACTTCATCTTCATGGTGAAGAACACCAGCTACATGTTTGTTACCGGGCCAGATGTCGTGAAGACCGTCACCAACGAGGTGGTCACCGCCGAGGAACTCGGAGGCGCCTCCGTCCACACGACGCGTTCCTCGATCTCGGACGGTGCGTTCGAGAACGACCTTGAAGCGCTCTTGCAGATGCGGCGGCTGATCGACTTCCTGCCCTCGAACAACACCGATGGCGTGCCGGAATGGCCGAGCTTCGATTCCGTCGAGCGGCTCGATATGTCGCTGGACACGCTGGTGCCCGACAATCCGAACAAGCCCTACGACATGAAGGAACTGGTGTTGAAGGTCGTGGACGAGGGCGACTTCTTCGAGATTTCGGAGGCCTTCGCCAAGAACATCATCACCGGCTTTGGCCGTATCGCAGGCCGCACTGTCGGCTTCGTCGCCAACCAGCCGATGGTGCTGGCGGGTGTGCTGGACTCCGACGCCTCGCGAAAGGCAGCGCGCTTCGTCCGTTTCTGCGACGCCTTCAACATTCCGATCGTGACCTTCGTCGACGTGCCGGGCTTCCTGCCGGGCACCGCGCAGGAATATGGCGGACTGATCAAGCACGGCGCAAAACTCCTGTTCGCCTACTCGCAGTGCACGGTGCCGCTCGTCACCATCATCACCCGCAAGGCTTATGGCGGCGCGTTTGACGTCATGGCGTCCAAGGAGATCGGCGCCGACATGAACTACGCCTGGCCGACCGCGCAGATCGCGGTGATGGGCGCCAAAGGCGCGGTGGAAATCATCTTCCGTTCCGACATCGGCGATCCCGACAAGATCGCCGCCCGCACCAAGGAATATGAAGACCGCTTCCTGTCGCCCTTCATCGCCGCCGAGCGCGGCTATCTCGACGACGTCATCATGCCGCACTCGACAAGGCGACGCATCGCCCGCGCGCTCGCGATGCTGAAGGACAAAAAGACCGAGATGCCGGCGAAGAAGCACGACAATTTGCCGCTGTGAGGCTGCGCCGCGCGTAAATGCTTGAGATCGAGGCGGGGTTTTCCCCGCCTCAGTCGTTTTTGACGACTCACGAAGAGCTGGCGGACAAGTTCCGCGGATCAATGGGGGGAATGATTGGGCGTTGGTAAATTTGTGTGATGACTTCGGCTTCTGCGTCGCAACCCCAAGCATGCTTTGTCGCCTTCCTCTGTGCGCAACAGGACGTCGATGTCGCCAGCCTGTCGGCCAGTCGGCACACGCAACGGCATCTTGAGCAACAACCGGCTGCGCCGCGCGACATTGGGACGACGAATTGAACTGGGTAAGTCGAACGCTTGTGCGCATGGACTCGCTGACGACGAGCCTGCACCGACCGGTCTGCAAGACCGATGCATGAGCCTGATCTGTCAGCTCCTGTTGCAGCGCACTGGACTCAGTGATGACGACGCAACTCTGCACCATGTCTCAGTCGCGCAAGTGAAAGCGCGTTTGTGCAGCAGACGTGCTCGCCACCTTATCTTTGCTGTGCCGCACGCCTGACGCCACGTGTCAAGCGGACAGATCGGTGAAGCGCCGACGACACGGCAGGAAATTATAGCGACAACAAACAGGGGGGCCGCGTGGCAAAGTCATTGCGTTGTCAATCTGAGCAAATAAACTCAGTTCGCCGAAAGGCGTTTTCGTTTGAGTGCGGCACCTCCAACAAGCTGGGGGTAAACAGGTTCAAAACTGAAAGGTGCCTAACGATGTCTCAACTTGTCGACAATCTTAACGCAGCGATTTCCAACCTCGGCGGCGTGATCGGTCAGGCTGTTGCCACGCTGGAGGCCCAGACCGAGATCGAGCGATCTATCGCCAAGCTCAATCATCTGGCTGACGCTCTCAAGGCTGTGCTGCCGGTCACTCCCGCGTTACCTGTTGCCACCGCAGCAACAACGGCCGATGCTGTCGCCGCAACAACGGCTGATACCACCGCCACAACAACGGCCGATGTCGTCGTCGCAACAACGGTTGATACCGCCGCAACAACAACAGCCGATGCGGCTGCGACAGCAGCAGCCGATGCCGGCGCGACAATTCCCGAGCCTTCCCCTGGTTGAATAACGGCTTCTCACCCACAAACTCCAATAGCACTTTCTTTTGCTGCATTGCCGTGGCTTATGTGGAGCACAACGCACTCCGCGCTCAAGCTGTTCCGGCTTCACCTTCGAATGTGGCGCCCGTGACGCGGGCTGCCGTCGTCTCCCGCGCGACTACGGCAGCCGCATCGCCGACGCGATGATGAAAGACAAAAAGGGCCATGCCGGCGAAGAAGCACGACAATTTGCCGTTGTAAGGTTGGGCCGCGTAAAATAAGCGCTCGGCATGAAGGCGGGAATTTCGCCGCCGCCGTCGTCGTTCTTGACGACTCACGCAGGGCTGGCGGACCGCGGATGAATGGGGGGGATTATTGGGCGTTGGTAAACTTGTGCGACGACTTCCGCCGTGGGCGGAATTTGCGATTGTATTGGTTCTCGCGTTCGGGCTACCCATTTTCAGCAGCGTGTGGGCGCTTGTGGCCTTTGATCGCTGCACATGCGACGTGGGATTTCATTGCCTTTGCCGCTCATGTGGGCGGTTAGAGCGTGAACATGGTCTGCGTCCTGGTGGCGCAGACCATGTATGACCGCCTACGCCGCCTTGTGTTGCTGCTTCATGAAAGCCGCGGCGCGCTTCTTCAATTCAGCCGGCGATACGTCCTCAATGTGGGTGCCGATGTGCCAGCGGTTGCCGGCTGGGTCCGTCACACCGCCGCTGCGGTCGCCATAGAATTGGTCAGCCGGCTCCATGAGCGAGGTAGCGCCGGCCTTGAGCGCCTTCTGATAGACCGCATCGACGTTCGGGACATAAAGATGCAACATGGTGGAGGTCGCTTTCGCATGGTCTGACGCGTCGGAGATCATCACTACGGAATCGCCTATCTTGAATTCCCCATGCATGATCTTGCCGTCCGGCCGCATCATCGGCTCGAAGGTCGGTTTGGCTCCGAAGGCCTCCGTGATGAAATGGATGATCTTCTCCGCGCCATTGACAACGAGATAGGGCGTGACGGTGTGGTATCCAGCGGGCACTGGCTTCACGTGTGGCGCCATGGTTGTTTCCTGTGGTTGGCCCAGCCCCTTGCTGAACCTTTGATCCGATCTTTGAATTAAGTATGACGGCCGATGCTCAGGGCTGGCCGGCGGTTTCGCCAATGGGTGAGTCAAAACAATGCGTAAGCATCGTTTTCCAAAAATGGTGCCGGTTTCGAACAAAAATGATACGAAAAGTGCCAGATGTCGAAATTCTCCGGCAGGAACCTCCGGTTCATGCACGGTTAATGTCGTCGTAGTAAGACTTCGCGCCGTGTTGACGAACTGTTCAGTAGGAGAAGATCAATGGAGCGCCGGGACTTTTTGAAATTCGCGTTCGGTGCTGTGGCTGGGGCAGCTGCGGTCGCGGTCGCTGCAAGTGCACAGGCAGCGCCGCTTTCTCTGCAGCCGATGGAAGGCCCGGCCCCAACGCCGCGAGCCGATTTAGATGCCCATCCGGCGGTCACGGGCGCTGAAGAAGCGGCGGAATTGAAGCCAGAGCAGGTCCGTTGGGGCCGCCACGGGCATCGGCGTCATTGGGGCTGGCACCGTCGCTGGCATCCCCACCGTCGGCGCCATTGGCGCCGCTGGTAAGTCGCGGATCGGTTGCGACCAAATAGTCATTCAGAACCACAAGAGGGATGGGCGCGCTTTGTGGCACCCATCCCTCGGTTGCATTCGCTGAATGAGCGCGGTCTTTTGATTTAGGCATTGCAAAAATAAAGGTCCTTCGCTGTGGGCGCGGCGGACCTCCATTTCTATTGGGGCACATGGTCCCAGTCCATCGAAGAAGCGCGGTCAGCCCAAAGTTTCTCGCAGCGATTCCAATTTGCTTCGCAGCAGCCGAGAGCACTCATAATGGCTGTCGTCTAACGGGTGTCGTCGGTCTGCGCCAGGCAGACCAGTATATTTGCCCGCCTGCAAATGGTCAGCTGGGCTGACTCGATGATGTTCAGTACCGCGTTTGTTATCTTCTGAAGAGGCCCACCGCGCCCAGCCTAAGAGCGATTGACCCGCTTCAAAATGACGTCAGAAGGGGGCTGGATTACCAGCGCCATGGGACCGTCGGTATCAGTTTGTAGACCGACGACCACTTTTCAATAATGGCATTCGGCAAAAAAATGCGGCCGCGCAGGGGGAACTGCGCGGCCGCACTTGTGACCGAAAGGATCAGTACCGAACGCAGGCACCGTGGCGCAAGTGGTGGCGGGGTGGGCAGGCGCGTGGAGCTACGACGACTGGCCTCGCAGGGACGACCACGACGGCGTGACCATGCATGGGGACACATCTGCCGTGCGATGTAGGACGCATGCCAGGGCCGCATCCGCCCGCGGCGCTGGCGACTCCGCTGAATCCGATGACCGCGCTCGCGAGCATGGCAGCGGCGAACAGATATTTCATTTGATCTTCCTTCTCGATCTGGGGGCGCAGCACTTGCTGTGCACGGTGAAACTACGAGTTATGACCTGAACCCGACCTGAATGTAGGGCATCTCTTGAACGGGATAGTAATGCTGGTGACAGGAAAGCCAAGTCATCTAAAGGCAAGAATCCTAAGCGCACGTTAATCCCGGTATTTGTCCGCCGATTTCAGATTCACGCGATGATGAAATCAGCGTTCCGTTCCGTGCCTGCGCGCGGCGCTTCCGGTGCATTCGGCTTATCGGCGCGTTTTTGTTTTCGCGCAGGGCGCGCGTTTCTGCGCCAAATGGTAATTCAAGTGGTACTGTAGACCACGTCAAGTAGAAAGGAGGCGCCAATGATCGCTGTGATCTTCGAGGTTTGGCCGAAGCCGGAACATCGGCAGGGCTATTTTGACCTCGCCGCCGACCTGCGGCCGATCCTGGAAACCATTGACGGCTTCATCTCGGTCGAGCGCTTCGAAAGTCTGACAGAGAAGGGCAAGATCCTGTCGGTGTCATTCTGGCGCGATGAAGCCGCGGTGGAGGCGTGGCGCAATGTCGCGGAGCACCGCAGCTCCCAGGCCAAAGGCCGTGCGACGATCTTCACCGATTACCGCATACGCATCGCCAGCGTCATCCGCGACTATGGCATGAACGATCGCGCACAGGCGCCCAAGGACAGCCGCGCAGCTTAGCCCGGATATCTCTCACAGGAGGCAAACCGCATGGATTACCTGTTCGGGCTGGCCGCGGCTGGGTCGCCTGGTGACGGCAAATCCGCTCCAGCTGATCCCTATCGGGGACTCCAAAGGAATATGGATCATTGTGATGCGGCTTTAGATTCCCGCTGCGCGAGAATATCGAGCGCGACATCGACGATCATGTCCTCCTGGCCGCCAACCATCCGCCGGCGTCCGAGTTCGGTGA
>JGI24705J35276_12238246_pt1 | contig 17830 bp, 9 predicted proteins | sample TergutNt197P4_FD_35276 | JGI IMG/M metagenome (IMG submission 35276) | reverse complement strand
AACGATGCCGGTGAAGCGCTCGCCGGCGCAGGCGACGGCATGGGCAAAGCTGTCGGCGGTCTGTTCTCCATGCCTGGCGTCATGAACACCGTCGTGAAATTGGCCAAAACCGACAGCGTCGGCGTGGCACATGTCGAGCAGGTCGGCATGAGCAAGGTCACCAACGTCGGGAAGACAAAGGTCACCAACGTCGGGCAGACGTACATGACCACGGTGGGCAAGGTCTACAAGATCCAGGTCGGTGAGGAATTCAGAGTCGAAGTCGGCGGCGGCATGGACAAGGACGGCAGCGCGACGCCGCCAAAATCCGTGCTCGTCATGAAGAAGAATGGCGACATCCTGCTGCATGGTATCAATGTGTATATTGTCGGTGATAACCACGTGCAGGTGCTGTCCGGCATGATCGACCATAACTAAAGCCGATCATGCCTGAGCTGGTCAACTACGCCCCATTCCCCAACTTCCGCTATTACTCGCTCGACAACAGCGGTCGGGAGTTTGGCATCGTCATCGTCAAAGCGACCTATACGATCGCGCCATCGGGACGGCTTTTGGTTGCTGAGGAGCAGGCACCAATGGCGTTTGACGACGAATGCCATGGCGCGGTCAATGTCACCTCGCTGTGGCATCCTACCGATTTGGTGCCCAACAAGCCGCGCACGGACATCATCGTCAACGCGGTGGCGCGGGCGCCGGAGGGCCGGCCACAGCGCGCATGGATGTGCGGGATCAAGATAGAAAATGCGGAAGGCGCTGTCGTTGTCAGCAAGTACCTCCGCGTCACCGGGCCACGCGCCTGGCAACCCAAGTGGAAGATTCCGCTGACCGACAAGCAAAGGCTCGAATGGCGCAAACATCGCCACGCCTTCAAGGGCTGGGGGTTGTCGGAGCCAGAGGCCATCACCGAACTGCCGCTGCATTACGAATATGCCTATGGCGGGCTGCTGCAACGTGGACTCGATGACGACGGCAAGCCGGTCATGGCGACCGATCAGCGCAATCCGCTCGGGCGCGGCTGGATTGACCGTGAGTTCACCGACCACACCATTCCGCAGCCTGCGCCACAAATCGAGTTGGCTTCCGATCCATCTATCGCGTTAGATTGCCCGAGCTCTGCTTGATGCGCGGTGCCTGCCAAAAACAACTACGCGGAAAACTTGGACGTTACCAAAGCGATGGGTCTCGCAAGGGCTCGTCCCACGGCTACATGTCAGGCTCAAATTGAAGGTGAAGCATACATTTTCCCTCTAATCCGGCATCTGAAATCTTCTTCCTCGTGCGTTGAAAAATTTCATCGACTTCTCGAAAATCTAGTTCACGATACGAACTGTTTTCAATTCCAAAAATGCCTACCTCAGTTCCAACGTACAACAAATAGTCATCGGCGCCTTCTCCAAACCTTCCCCAATAACAATTTAAGCCAACTTTACGAGCGGCCAGCATTCTTTCGTCGGCGCGTTCTTCGACGGCCTCCTCTTCTTCAGCAGGAACAACATATTTGATACCGCAGTACACCATGAACGAGCTTGCACTCATCGACCAACCACCTCCATTCACCGATTAAGTAGCCTGCGCCTAGGATAGAATTGACGACAATTTTCAACAAGGGGGTAATCAAACAGAACGTCCGTGGCGCCTCAGAATTTCTTTAAATGCGCTCTTTAGACCAGACGCCATGGGAGGGCAAAGCCTCAATCCAACTGTAGCAGTTTCAATACACTTTTCACGGTTTCCCAAGTGCTCGTGCATGCGCGACAGCAAAAGGCAAGCTCTATCCATTGTTAGGGACGACAACAGGCCGAGATTTCCATTCTCAATATCTGAGCCATCCAACGCTGCGATCGGACCGTCCAATTGATAAGAAACAAAAATCGGCAACCCCCGGTCACGCACAAGCTCCGAAACTTGAGTAACGCTTGCCGATATAATCGGCCACCACTGATCCTTCTCTGTATCCAGCTCTGTTAGCCGAACCCTCAACTCGGGCAGACCATGCCGCGAGAACGTACTTATGACAGATATTTTAGCACCTCATACTTAATGCTTCGAATTGAAGGTCGAGCCAGCCGCAACGTGTCCGATGGAGCCGCGAGGTCTTCATTTTGAACATCGAATGCGGCACCTCCCCGCGCTGCCTGTCGATGCGGACGCGAAGGCCTGCGCGCTCGCTCCTGCGATGAGCGCCTTCACGGAGCCATCGAGAAAAATTCTGCCGCCTCCCAAGGAATGGCGGTGCGACCTCGTCATATCTCCCGAGCAATGAATTTATATGCCTTGGGGGTGACATGGTCGCGGTCGATTATAAGGGGGCTGACAGGAACGTTCGCGTTGAAACGCCGCTCGGCGAAGACGTGGTGCTGGCGAAGAGCTTCGAGATCGAGGAAGGCATCAATGATTTTTTTTCGATCACCGTTGATGTCCTCGCCAAGCGCGATATCAAGCCCGAGGAATTGATCGGCAAAGCCAACGACGTATCGCTGCGCAAGACGGTCGATTCGACCGACCGCCGCTATTGGAATGGCGTCTGCTTCAAGTTGCTGGAAGGCCCGCCTGTCACGCGGGGCTATCGCGTCTATCAGATGGTGCTGGAGCCGGAAGCCAAGAAGCTCACCTACCGCGTCAACTCCAAGGTGTGGCAAAACAAGTCGTCGACCGACGTGCTCAAGGACCTGTTCTCCGAGCATGGCTTGCGCGCACCGATCATCCGCGTGATCAATCCGCCGCTGAAGCAGATTTTCAGCCAGCAATACAACCAGTCCGATTGGGACTACCTGCTGATGCGGCTTCAGGCCGACGGGCTGTTTTTCTATTTTGACCACAGCGGCGGCGCGAAGGGATCGGTGGCCGCCAAGCATGAGATGGTGGTCTGCGACGACGCAACCGGCTACAGCAATAGCGAGGAGCCGAAGGTGCGCTTCACTCAGGGCTCGGCCGCCGAGCCCCACATCACCAAGCTGGAGCGGACGCGGAGCTACAGCCCCGGCAAAGCCGCCATCACCGAATACAACTTCAAGACGCCGGCCGCTATTCCATCCGGCTCGACGCCATCGCTGGTCAGTTTACCCGGCAATTCCAAATCCGAAATATTCCTCTCGACCGCGATCGGAGGTTACGGATCGGGAGACGCCTCCGACGAGATCAACAACAGGTCGGCCGAATTGGCGTCAAAACTGTTCATCAAGGCGTGCGAAGCCGAGTATGAGACGAACAGCGGCGAGAGCAGCGTCTCAAGTCTCAGGCCCGGCTATCGCATCAAGCCGTTCGATGTGACCAACCCAGGCGCTGCGTTCGACGAGATCGTCATCTCCAGAATCAGGCACGAGGCCCGGACCGGCTCCTACGAGGGACAGGGCGACGAGGCGCCGGACTACAACAACTTCTTCGAAGCCATCCCCTCCCGCACGCCTGCAACGCCGCACAAGACGGTGCAGAAGCCGATCATGCACGGCCACGATGTCGCGATTGTGGTCGGACCAGAGGGCGAAGAGATATTCACCGATGAGCACTCGCGGGTCCGCATCACCTTGACGCGGTTGCGCGATGCCAAGAAGAACGACAGCGACTCCTGCTGGGTACGGGCTGCGCAGAGTTGGGCCGGAGTGAATTATGGCGGCCTGATCCTGCCGCGCGTCGGCATGCATGTTCTGATTGCCTACGAATCCGGCGATATGGATCGCCCGATCATCATCGGGCACATGCCGAACCCGGTGCAGAAGCCTGCCTACAAAAATCCGGATCATAAGACGAGATCAACGTTCCGCAGCCAGACCTACAAGAAGCCCGGCGGCTTCAACGAATGGACCATGGAGGATGCCACCGGGGCCGAGCGCTATTTCTTCCACGCGCAAAAGGACATGACGACGCGCGTGCTCAATAATCGCACGGCGCGCGTCGATCAGCATGATGTCTACTCGATCGGCGGCAATCGATCGGTCGAGGTCACCAAGAACCAAAAACAGGAGATCGGCGGGTCTTTCAATCTGACCGTCGGCAGCACCGGCGCGGGCGGGCAAGAAGCCATGGCTGGCGCAGCAGGTCTGGCGGGTCAGACAGCGGGCCTGCTGCAACAGGCAGCCGCGCTCGCGGGCGGCGGCGCATCACTCGGCAGTTTTACCGGCTCGATTGCCCAATCAGCCCTCGGCTTTTTCACAGGCGGTGCCTTAGGCGCGCGCCAAGGCGTCGTCGCCGGTTCACCGCCCGGCGATGATGCCGGTGAAGCGCTCGCCACCGCAGGCGACGGCATGGGCCAGGCTGTCGGCGGGCTGTTCTCGCAGAACGGCATCATGAATACGGTCGTGAAGTTGGCCAAAACCGACAGCGTCGGCGTGGCCCGTGTCGAACAGGTCGGCATGAGCAAGGTCACCAACGTCGGGCAGACCTTCATGACGAAGGTGGGCAAGGTCTACAAGATCCAGGTTGGCGAGGAGTTCAAGGTCGAGGTCGGCGGCGGCACCGATAAGGACGGTAACGCGACACAGCCGAAGTCATGGCTCAGCATGAAGGGCAACGGCGACATCGAATTGCATGGCATCATGGTTAAAATCGTCGGCGAAACCCAAATCCAACTATGGTCTCCAGATCATAATAACAACTGAGGCCGGTTATGCCGGAGTTGGTCAACTACTCGCCATTTCCGAATTTTCGCTACTATTCGCTCGATAAAGAAGGGCGGAGATTCGGCACCGTTATCGTCAAGGCGACCTATGCGATCGCGCCCTCGGGGCGCCTTTTCGTCGCCGAGGAGCAGGCGCCGATGATGTTCGACGACGAATGCCATGGTGAGGTCAATGTCACCTCGCTGTGGCACCCTTCTGACATGGTGCCGAACAAGCCGAGCACAGACATCATCGTCAACGCGGTGGCCCGGGCGCCAGATGGCCAGCCGCAGAGTGCCTGGACCTGCGGCCTCAAGGTAGAGAATTCGGAAGGAACGGTCGTCGTCAGCAAGGACCTACGCGTCACTGGGTCGCGGGTGTGGCAGCCAAAATGGAAGATTCCGCTGACAGAGAAGCAGAAGCAGGAATGGCGCAAACATCGCCACGCCTTCAAGGGCTGGGAGTTGTCGGAAGCAGAGCCCATCACCGAGTTGCCGCTGCACTACGAATATGCCTATGGCGGGCTTCTGGAGCGCGGCCCAGATAAAAACGGCCAGCCGATCATCGACGACAACGCGCGGAATCCGCTCGGGCGCGGTTGGATCGACCGTGAGTTCACCGATCACACCGTTCCGCAACCGGCCCCGCAGATCGAGTTGGCCTCCGATCCCGTCATCGACCCCTACCATGGCTACACACCGCAGAGTCTCGGGCCGATCCCTTGCGCGTGGGAACCGCGTCTGCCGCTCGGCGGCACGCTGGATGATGACTGGGAGAAAAACGTCTGGCCGAACTGGCCGAAAGACTATTCCTTTGCCTATCACAACTCCGCGCATCCCGACCTCATCTGTTCCGATTATCTCAAGGGTGACGAGCGGATACGTCTGCTCAATCTCTGCGCAGGTTCTCGCGAGTTGCGTCTCGACCTGCCGGGCGATCGGATGTCGATTGATTTTGTGCGCGAGGACGGCAGCCTCGAACGCAAGCAAATGAACCTTGATACGGTGTTTCTGGATATCGCCGCACCCGCGCGGCGCGATTGCCATGTCTTTCTCACCTGGCGCGTCAACTTTGCCCCCGGCCAGTTTGCGAAGGCGCTCATTGATCACATTACGAACAATCAGCCCGCGGACCAAATCCGCCGGTTCATCCACGAACGTCGGGCAACGAAACTCAAGTCAACGGAAGGGACCTCGGCATGAGCTCAGTGCGAATCTCAGCGCGCAAACACGCCTCCAACGTTATCGTTTCGACGGGGCCGGACGTATGCTGGACGCCACGCGGCGGCAGCATGAAAAAAGTAGCGTACCATTCGATCGCGTTCATGTCGACGGCGGTGCGCTATTCCACCTCGGTGCGCAACAACGGCTGTTACGATTTCCAGCTCAACTCGCGCTGCAAATGGTCGAAAGGGCACAAGCCCGGTGTCGGTCGTGGCGTGAAGAAGCACGGCTATCGCGGCCCAGCGCACGTGAAAACCGCGTCCGACTTTTTCTATTCGGAAGGTTTCGCCAACGTTGGCCATGGCCATCCGGCATGGATCAACCGGCATGATGAAGGGCCAAAGGAGCCGCAGAAGGGAAAATACAAGAGAGAGATTTGAACTTCTTCTTTGTTCGATCCGCCTGAGCTGCACGCGGCGGATCTTTCCAGAAATTGTCTTCGGCAGTTAGGAAACAATCTCGATGCGGCGGATGCGTTTGAAGGGCGCAAGACGCGCATGCAGGTGTTTAAGAGGACTTTGAAATGGCTGATGGCGCGAATGTTGATGGTCAACTCCAAGAGATAGGTAGGATTCGGGAGGATCTCAAAAAGAAGATAGAAGCGCTAGAAAATAAACAAAAAGTGGAGGAGCGCCCCTCGATCGGCAATAACAACTCGAGATGCGAGGGGAATGGCGTTGCAGAGGTAGTTATACGCGCGTGCGCCATACCGGAGGATACGGCGCACAAAAAGCAGCGGCTAAAACAGTTGGACCGTCTTTATCAGCAAAAGGCCGGTCTTCTGTCGCAGAGCGATGAGCAGTACCAGAGTTTTGTTCAAGGGATAGGTGGCCCAGAGTCCCCACCCGTTGATCCGAGCGCGCGTACTGATGCAATAAACTACGTAGACAGTCGAATCAGTCAAGACGTTGCTGGTGCGCAAGTCTACCCGCCAGAAAACTATTTATCGGACGCGGTGACCGGCGTCGGGAGAAATATTGCCGGCATGGCGCAGGGTGTCTGGGACTGGGCTGTGGATGATCACAAACGAATGCTCGCAGATCGAATATCGAAGAGTCCATATGCTAGTCCGCAGGACAAAGAAATTGCCCAGAAGCTGGAAGAGCAATATAGAAAGAAGAACAGAGAAAGAGAAATTAATGCAGTTAAAGGGATTATTTATTTCCCACTTGAAGTGGTTCAAAAGGCAGATAAGGGCGATGTAGGAGGCGTGGTCGCTGATATCGGCACTGTGGTGCTGCTGAAAAAGGCGGGTGATGTTGTTACCGGTCGGGTCGGTGGTCCCCGAGAAGCTGGGGAAACTCCGGGAGCGAAGCCAGCGACAACGGAGCCTCCCGCGGCAACATCGGAGCCTCCCGCGGCAACATCGGAGCCTCCCGCAGCAACATCGGAGCCTCCCGCAGCAACATCGGAGCCTCCTGCGGCAACACCGGAGCCCCCCGCGGCAACACCGGAGCCTCCTGCGGCAACACCGGAGCCCCCCGCGGCAACACCGGAGCCTCCGGCAACACCGGAGACTTCCCCATCAGAATCCCCTCCAACTCCTGGTGAGCCGGTCTCGGTCGTCAATGGCGAATATCAGGAGACTTGGCGCGACTTTCTGATTCACGGCGTGACGCCGTTTGATGGCGCCCGATATATGGGGCTCAAGCTGCCCGATCACGGACGATATCCAGGGCCTCTGGGTCCATGCCAGATTTCCGCGTTTGATGAGTACATTTCCAATCCGAGGTGGGGCGAGCTAGCGTTTCACCAGGCCGACGGCAAGCGCATCGGGTTCGAGCGACCGTTCAATTTCCTCCCTGCCGAGAACGACGCCTATCCGCATCTCGGATTGACAGCACCATGGTTGAAGCAGCTTGTGCTGAAGGATCGGCGGATCACCAAGTCGTTCCGACAATATGACGACACCTTCTACCGGCTGGAGAAGATCGAGGACCTCAACGGCGACGCGCTGACCTTTGCTCGTAGCGCAGCTGGCGTGCTGACCGAGATCGTGCGGTCGGACGGTTTGAAGCTGGTCTTCGACAACGATGCGTGGGGACGGAGGACCGCGATCCACCTGATTGGCATCGACGGCACGAAGCTGGAGTTGGCGCGCTACGCCTATGACCATCTGGGGCGGATGATCCTGGCGGAGTGCGCCTATGGCATGTCGGCCCGCTATGAGTGGCATGAGACCAAGCCGCTATTAACACGCTGGAACAACAGGACGCGACGGTCGCAGACGTGGTTCACCTATGATGATGCAGGCCGCGTGGTTCACACGAAGACCACGGGCCTGTGGAACGGCGACCGCTTCCGCTATGATCGCGACAAGCGCATCACCGCCTATCTGCCCGCAGGCGACGAAGCGCGAGCGCAGCTTTATGAATACGACGAGAATGAGAACGTCACCTCCGAGGTCGACGCGCTCGGCGGCAAGGTTGCGCACACGTTCAATGGGCTCGGCTTCAAGACCTCGACCACGGATGCCAATGGCGGTAGTGACACCACCACCTACGATGCTTTCGGCAATGTCAGACAATACACCGACGCGGAAGGCCGCCGTACCTTGCGCGGCTGGGGCCCGCAAGGGCAGCTCGATCTCGTCGCCTATGAGGGCGGCGCCAGGGAGTTTTACAAATACGACGACAACGCCAACTGCATTCTGGCGATTGACCCCGAAGGGCAAGAGACCAGCTTTGAGCGCGATGACCATGGCCGCCTCCTTCGTACCACATTTCCCGACGGTGCCGTGGAGCAACGCGGCTACGATGTGAGAGGTTGGCTCGCTTCGATCACGGACCCCAGGGGCGGCGTCACGCGCTTCGGCTATGATGCATTCGGGCGTCTGATCGAGAGCACTGATCCGCTCGGGCGCGTAACCAAGCTGGCCTACGCCGCAGGCGCGTGCGGCTTCGCGGCACCGACCGTCCTCATCCGCCCTGATGGAGCGAAGATCACCCGCGGCTTTGACGCGGAAGGCGCGCTGGCCTCGCTGACTGACGGCGAGGGCCGGAGATGGACCTACCGTCACGGCGCGTTCGATGTGCTGCAGGAGATCACCGATCCGCGCGGTGGAAAGCTCAAGCTCGACTACGACAGCGAGGGGCGGCTGATCGCTGTGACCAATGCGCTCGGGCGGATTTACGAACTGCGCCGTGACGTGGCCGGTCGCATCATTGAGGAATGCGACTTCGACGACCGGCTGACGCGCTACACCCGCGATGCGGGCGGGCGTGTGACCGAGACAACCAAACCCGATGGCGCACGGCTTGTCTACGCCTACGACAAGACCAATCTCGTGACGAAGATCGAGGCATTTGCGCCCGATGGTTCGCCGCAGGATGTCGTCACTTGTCATTATGACGAGCGCGGCCAGCTGATCGAGGCGCGGAACAGCGCCGCCCGCGTCGAATACATCCGTGACATGTGCGGTCGGATCATCGAGGAGGATATCAATGGTCGCCGCATCAAGAGCAGATACGATGCCTGCGGCCGGCGCATCGAGCGGCGCGTTTTCAGCGGCATCGACCAGCCACATGAGACGCGGATCGGCGAGCACCTGACAGCCTATGATTACGATCCGTTGGGGCTAATCGGGTCCATTGCAATCGAGGGTCACGCTCCGCTGAGCTTCAAGCGCGACGCGCTGGGGCGCGAGACGCGGCGCGGAAGCGCCGGCTTCCGGCTCGACTCCGCTTACGACACGGTCGGCCATCTGATTGAGCAGAAGGCTGGCCGGGCTAGAAAGGACATGGCTGTCACCGGCTCGATGTCTGGCGTCGCCTCCGCGACGGTTGGGCCGCAAGCGCAGATCAACCGCACCTATGAGTGGGACAAGGCTGCCTCGCCGCTCGCCATTATCGACGCGATCTGGGGCGAGACGCGCTTCACCTACGACAACAGCGGCCAAGTCAGCGAGGCCGAGTTCACCGAAGCCGATTATCATGAGAGCCAATTCGGCGAGGCCGACACCAGCGGTCGGCAGAGCGAAAAATTCACCTATGACAACGCGCGCAACGTGCTCGGCGTCCGGACGGAAGGCTTCTCTGGCGCGAGCAGAGCTGTCAGCGGCCTCTTCAGCTGGACCTCAACTCCGGGCGGCGTGGTGCAGATCGCGCGCGGCCCGCATGGCGAGAAGGTATTTCTCACCCACGATGTCTGCGGGCGCGTGATCAAACGCAAGGTCGAGCGCGACGGCTTTCGTTCCAAGACCTGGCGTTATCGCTGGGGCGCGTTCGACCGCCTTATCGGTTGCACCACACCGGATGGTGAGATCTGGGATTTCACCTACGACCCCTTCGGCCGCCGCCTCACCAAAGCCCGTCGCCTGACGGAATCCGAAAGCGACTGGGCACGACGGAAATATCCGAAGCTGGTCAAGGGACCCGCGATCGAGCGTTACGCACATTTCCGCGCGGAGCCACCTCGCGGAGCCGATATCAACAGCGACAAGCCACCAATCGTCGGCACTGCCTTCAGTTGGGATAGTGACGTGCTGGTTGAGGACGCGCCCTTGAGACTCGGCGGAGAGATCGATTGGGAGAATGGCACCCGCTGGTACTTCGAGCCCGGCACCTTCCGCCCACTCGCCAAGCAGGACCCGCCCCAAATTCCGCAACCAGGCGACGAGGATTGGGAACCCTCGGCGGGTCTCAACCAGATGCCACGCAAGCGCCAGCTTTTGTATATTGTCACCGATCACCTCGGCACGCCGCGCGAGATGTGCGACGAGAAGGGCGAGGTGCAATGGGCGGCGAGCTACACGACGTGGGGCGTGGTACGGGGCTTGCGCAAGGCCATCGCCGCGAACGACAATGAGACTTCGGGTCTTGGCGCATATCACCGGACGAGCGGCAACCTCGCGCTGAAACCCGCCCTGGAAGAAGATGCCTACGATTGCCCGATCCGGTTCCAGGGGCAGTGGCAGGATGAGGAAACGGGGCTATACTACAACCGTCACCGGCACTATGATGCGCTGGCTGGGCAATATGTCTCACCAGATCCGATCAGGATACAAGGAGGAACAAGACCGCAGGGGTATGTAGCAAGTCCGACGGTGTGGAGCGATCCGCTGGGGCTGGACGCGACCGCGGCCGCAAAGCGGGACAGAATTAGATTTCTCAATGAAAGATTGAAGTATCATCGAGACTGGGCTTTAGCTGTCTTTGAGAGAGATGGGATGAGCGACGCTAGATGGAACCGCGCAGGAAATAGCGGAAAAGGCGCCTACAATACGATGAAGGGCGGCGCCCTCAATGATATTATGAAGGGTACCGTTCGAGCAGAAAACCTTGGCTTAGAAATAGCACCGGAATTTACATTTGGCCCTGACTTTTATGATCCCTCGACCCACACATGGTATGATCTAACGACGGACCCCGCTGAATTTGCAAAACATATAACAAAATATTCGCCGACGAGTTTTGGGCCGGAAGGCTATCCGATCCTTTGGAATCCACCAAATTAGGCAACAGCACCATGAACACACTTTCTCATTATCTTTCGTCAAAGAAAGCGCATACGCGCACAGCATTTGTGACCGAAATATTTTCGGTTGAACGAATACGCGATCGCAGCATCCGTCAATTTGTTGAAAAATTGGAGATGGTCCGGTTTCCGCTTCAAGTAATCGGCGCTTCGGTTAGGGACACAGAATTTAACGAATGTTTTTTTTATGGTTTTTCCTTTACCGATCTATCATTAATCGGAAATACATTTATAAATTGTCTTTATGCGAGTGTGAATTTTTTTAACCTTCACTCGAAGGAAAACCTATGGATCGACTCTGAATTAAATGAGTGTAGCTTTGCTGTGGAACTTGGAAAAAAGGCATTCTCTGAAGAGAATGTTTATCAAAACTGCACTCTCAAGAAGGTTCAATTTATTGGGGAAGAACTTAATTTCAATCGGTACGATAATTGCTCATTGCAGGAATGCACCTGGAAGAAATTAGGCTTGAGGAACATTCACTTCTCTGGAGAGATGCGAAACTGCGTTTTTGGAACCATTTGCACGACAACAGAAGACAACAGGACATATTGCCAAGACATCGATTTGTCCGGCTGTCACATAAAATCAAACAACGAGGGATTTCTATTTGCAAACTCGGAGGTTGATGGAACGATATATCCAAAGGGCGATGATTATGCAGTACCAGACGATCCGGTGTCCAGCCTGAAGAGTTTGAATAAATTTGCCACTGACAATAATATGTCAACTTCATTTATAAGAAATCTATCGTATCGAATGGGATTTCTAAAAGGAAGGCAGGTGTTTTTGTTGGACGCATTTAGGGATCAAAGAATATACAAAGATAAATATGGAGACCTCTTGGACATACTAAGAGGCACCTCGAAAATCTCGTAGAATGAGAATTACGATAACAGGGCCCCGAATTGGCCTCTGATGGCGCGGGGTATCCTGCGTTGTTCGTCAGGGCCACCTGTCAGGCAAAACGTTCGGCATTTCGACTGTCAACCTCTCGCACCGAAAATATTCCACTTTCCAGAAATTCGGAATTGTCGTATACCATTTCCATCTCACCCGATGAGAGGGGCGGATCGCGAGTCGTCATGAACTGCGGTGTGAGGGGCGGTGGACGCTGATGGCGTCGGGCGCGAGGTGTGGGATGCGGGGCGGGTGGAGGATTGAGCCGAAGCCTGTGAGCATCTTACGGCGCGCAAGACGACCGACGCTGAGAGCGTACAGCGAAAACGTGTGGACCTGGCCGTCGTTGCTACGGTCAAGCTTTGTGGAGGCGACAGCCGAGTCAACCGGCTCGATGTTGCCGTTAATCTGCGAAGCGACGGTGACAAAACGAATTCGTCGCCGGGGTGAGCGCGCATAAGCTGTCAGACCACCGCGCGAGGGAGGCCGGGCTGTTCCGGCTTCGCTCATGTTTTCCCTGTGCTTACGCGTGCATTCTCTGCGGCACGGGGACCATGGGCGCCAGCCGGCGCCCGGTCTCCCTCGCGCCCTCTTCCAAACGAGGGTGTAGGAGCAGAGCAAAGCTCGGGCAGAACATGCCGCGAGAACGCGAAGTCGCGTTTGTTGTTTGAAAACTGAATCGATGAATACAGCGGCGGCGCGGAGGGAAACCGAGAGCCACTTCGCGCCCGTTTGGAGCGAAATGCCGCGACATCAGCGGTCCCACATCTCTCCCATAGGGAGAGGTCGCGCCGAAGGCGCGGGTGAGGGGCGTTGCTCTATCGTGGGACCTGATCCCCTCCCAGGGCGAGCTTTGCTCGTCCCGCCCGAGCGCACCGGACGATGCTTCGCATCGCCGGGAGCGGATTGCACCCGTCTTACAAACGTCATATCGGGTCATTATGGCGGCCTGGTCGGCTGATCCATGTGCCAGATCCATGCCTGGGGTTGCCGAAGCAACGACGTTGAGCTTTCTGAAAAGGTCCGCATGTCCGTCAAACCAACCAAAGCGATGGTGCTCGCCGCAGGGCTTGGCCTGCGCATGCGGCCGCTTACTGAAAAAATGCCGAAGCCGATGGTGCCGGTTGCGGGCCGGCCTTTGCTCGATCATGTGCTGGACAGGCTGGAGCAGGCTGGCGTCACTGATGCCGTGGTCAATGTGCATTATCTGCCGGATCAGATCATCAACCATGTGGCGGGCCGGAAGCATCCGCACGTGATCATTTCGGACGAGCGCGACCAGGTGCTCGGCACCGGCGGCGGTGTGGTCAAGGCGCTGCCGCTGCTGGGCGATGCGCCGTTCTTCCACATCAATTCGGACACGATCTGGATCGAGGGCGTCCGTCCGAATCTCGAGCGGCTCGCAGAAAGCTTCGACCCCGCGCGCATGGATATTCTCATGCTGATGGCGCCCACCACAGGCAGCATCGGCTATAGCGGTCGCGGCGACTACACGATGCTGCCGGACGGCAGCCTGCATGCGCGACAAGAGAACCAGGTGGTGCCGTTCGTCTATGCCGGTGCGGCAATCATGTCGCCGGCGATCTTTGCCGACGCGCCCAAGGAGGGCGAGTTCTCGCTGACAAAAGTGTTCGACCGTGCCGGCGAGCAGGGGCGGCTGTTCGGCCTCAGGCTCGATGGCGTCTGGATGCATGTCGGCAGCCCCGATGCCATCCACGCCGCCGAAGAGGCGCTACGGAAAAGCGCGGGCGAGGTTCCCTCCCTGTCCTGCTAAGAGGCGCCCCTCCGCTATGATTTACCATCCCCTGGAGGGGGAGGGTATGAAGGGGAGCGAAGTTTCTTATTAGGACGGGAAAACCGTGGAACACCTTGCGCTCGCGCAGCGGTCCGGGTCCGAAACCTGCCTAGAACGATCGCACCCCGGCTATGCCCATGCGATGATGCGCCCTGATCTCCGCGAATCAGGAAGCCCATGCGCGTTTGCAGCGTTCCACTCTCAGTTCCGTTTCTGCGCACCGTCGTGGCCGCTCTCCTCGATGGCCGGCTGGTCGAAGGCTTCGAGGCACGCGAGGAGCCGGCGCGACTTGCGGATGCCACGCTGTATCTGCCAACGAGGCGCGCGATTCGGGTGGTGCGCGAGATATTTCTGGAGGAGATGAAGTCAGGCGCCGCCGTGCTGCCGCGCATCGTCGCGCTCGGCGATATCGACGAGGACGAGCTGATCTTCGCTGAGGAGGACGAGCAGTTTTCCGGCGTTGAACCGCTCGACATTCCACCAAAACTCGGCGAGCTCGAAAGGCGGCTGACGCTGGCCCGCCTGGTTGCCGCCTGGGCGAAAGGTCCGGTGTTGGCGCCGCTGGTGGTCGGCAACCCCGCCTCCACGCTGGCGCTCGCCTCAGATCTCGCGCGCCTGATCGACGACATGGTGACGCGCGGCGTCGACTGGAGCGCGCTCGACGGATTGGTGCCGGATCAGCTCGATCAATATTGGCAGCATTCGCTTCAGTTCCTGCGCATCGCACGAACGGCGTGGCCCAGTCATCTCGCCGAGATCAACAGGATTGAGCCGGCAGCACGGCGCGATCTCCTGATCGCGGCTGAAGCCAGGCGGCTGACCGCGCATCCTGACCGACCCGTAATCGCTGCGGGCTCGACCGGCTCGATGCCATCAACCGCAAAATTCCTTCACGCAGTCGCCCTGTTGCCACGTGGCGCGGTGGTGCTACCGGGACTCGATACCGATCTCGACGAAGAAGCCTGGCAGATGATCGGCGGCATCAAGGATGCACAAGGCAAGTTCACGACGCACCCCGCGTCCAATCATCCGCAATATGCGATGCACGGGCTGTTGCAGCGCTTCGCCATCAAGCGCTCCGATGTCGAGATCCTCGAAGCGCCCACGGAGCGGGGCCGCGACGTGCTGGCATCCGAAGCCATGCGGCCGTCCAACACGACGGAAAAATGGCATGACCGGCTGAAGCAACCCGGTGTCACTGATCGGATTGCCGGCGGCATGACCAATCTTGCCGTGGTCGAGGCGCCCAATCCCGAGATGGAGGCGCTGGCGATCGCAATCGCAATGCGCGAGGCGAGGCACCTCGACAAATCGGCTGCACTGGTGACGCCGGACCGCGCGCTGGCGCGGCGGGTCATGGCGGCACTTGCCCGCTGGGGTCTCGCCTTCGATGATTCCGGTGGCGATGTGCTGATGGAAACCTCGGCAGGCACCTTCGCACGCCTCGCAGCCGAGACCGTGACAGGAGGATTGGAGCCCCCTGCCCTGCTCGCGCTACTGAAACATCCGCTGTGCCGACTCGGCGGCGTACCCGGTGCGTGGACGGACGCGATTGAAGGGCTGGAGCTCGCGGTGTTGCGCGGAACACGGCCGCCCGCCGGCACCGCGGGACTCTTGCGCGAATTCTCCCGCTTCCGCGACGAGTTCACGAAACTGCAGCGCCATGAGGTCTCCACTCTCCATGCATCCGAGCCACGCGCTCGCCTGACCCCGGAAGAACTCGATCGCATCGAGGCGCTGATTTCGACCTTACGAGAGGCGCTGGCGCCGATCGAGAACATAGGCGAGCGAAGCGACGCCGTTCTTCGAACGGCTATGGAGCCAACGAGGCCGTATGATTTTGCCGAGCTGGCGCATCGGCACCGCGAGATCCTGATCAGACTTTCCGCCGACGACCAGGGCATGCCGCTCGCCTTCGAAGAACGCGAGGGGCTGGCGCTCGCTGCCGCCTTCGATGATCTGCTGCGCGGTGAAACAAAGAGCGGGCTGGAGGTTACGCTTCCGGACTATCCCGATGTTTTCCAGACAGCGTTCGCCGACCGTGCGGTGCGACGGCCGGAAAGAACTGACGCACGGCTGCAGATCTATGGCCCGCTTGAATCGCGATTGATGCAGGCCGATCGTGTCATCGTCGGCGGCCTGATCGAAGGCGTATGGCCACCCGCACCGCGCATCGATCCATGGCTGAGCAGACCGATGCGGCATGAACTCGGCCTTGACCTGCCGGAGCGGCGCATCGGCCTCTCGGCCCATGACTTCGCGCAGTTGCTCGGCGCGGACGAAGTGATCCTCACCCATTCCGCCAAGGCCGGCGGCTCGCCCGCGGTCGCCTCGCGTTTCCTGCACCGGCTGGAAGCTGTTGCCGGCGACCACTGGAAAGCCGCGAAGCAAACCGGCGAGAAATATGTGCTCTTCGCGCATGCGCTCGACCGGCCTGAGAAGGTCGAGCCGATCGCCCAGCCCGAGCCTCGGCCGCCACGTATAGCGCGGCCGCTGCGGCTCTCGGTCACCGCGATCGAGGACTGGCTGCGTGATCCCTACACCATTTACGCAAGGCACATCCTGCGACTGGCGGCGCTCGATCCCGTTGACATGCCGATTTCAGCAGCCGACCGCGGCTCTGCCATTCACGATGCGCTCGGCGAATTCACACAGAAATTTGGCACTCGGCTGCCTGACGATCCCGCGCGAGCCTTGCGCGACATCGGCGAAAAATTCTTTGCGCCGCTGATGGAGCGTCCCGAGGCGCGCGCGCTGTGGTGGCCGCGCTTCCAGCGCATTGCGCACTGGTTCGCCGGATGGGAGCTTGCGCGCCGCGAGGCAATCCAGGCGATTGCAGCCGAGATCGTTGGCGAAATTTCGATTCCGCTTGGGGGCAGACGCAGCTTCCGTCTTACGGCGCGCGCCGACCGCATTGAGCGCCGCCTGGGCGGCGGCTACGCGATCCTCGACTACAAGACCGGCCAGCCACCGACCGACAGGCAGGTCCGCATAGGCCTGTCGCCCCAGCTCACACTGGAAGCGGCGATCTTGCGCGAAGGCGGTTTTCCTGGCATCGACGCTGGCTCCTCCGTCAGCCAGCTCGTCTATGTCCACCTCAGCGGCAACAATCCGCCGGGAGAAGAGCGCATCCTCGATCTCAAGATCAGGCGGGGCGACACGGCACTGACGCCGGACGAGGCTGCCACTGATGCGAAGCAGAAGCTGGAAGCGCTGATCCACGCCTTTGACGACGAGAAGCAGGCTTACACCTCGCTGAACCTGCCGATGTGGACGAACCGCTACGGCGCCTATGACGATCTTGCCCGCATCAAGGAATGGTCCGCCGGCGGCGGGGGGACCGAATAATGGCGAAGGCGCCTCGCACCATCCCGAAGGACGTGGTGACCGCGCAGGCGCGCGCGTCGGACCCGACAGCGTCGGCATTCGTGTCGGCCAACGCCGGCTCCGGCAAGACTCACGTGCTGGTGCAGCGGGTGATCCGCCTGCTGCTGGCGGGCGTGCCGCCGGAAAAGATCCTCTGCATCACCTTCACCAAGGCGGCGGCTGCCAACATGGCCGAGCGCGTGTTCGCGACGCTCGGCCAGTGGGTCACGCTTGATGACGACGCGCTTGATGACGCAATGCGCGCGACCAGCATCCCCCGTCCCGGCCCAGAGCTGCGGCGCAAGGCGAGGAAGCTGTTCGCCTGCGCGCTAGAGACGCCGGGCGGACTGAAGGTGCAGACCATCCACGCGCTCTGCACGCGGCTGTTGCAGCAGTTCCCCTTCGAGGCCAACGTTCCGGCGCGCTTTGCGGTCATCGACGAGCGCGACCAGACCGAGATGATGGAGCGCGCCAAT
>JGI24705J35276_12238250_pt1 | contig 17841 bp, 15 predicted proteins | sample TergutNt197P4_FD_35276 | JGI IMG/M metagenome (IMG submission 35276) | reverse complement strand
GGGATTTCGCGCGCCAGCGCCAGCATCAGAGTTATGGCGTGCTCGGCGGTCGTGATCGAATTGCCGAACGGCGTATTCATCACGATGATGCCCTTCGCGGTCGCGGCCGGGATTTCGACGTTGTCGACGCCGATGCCGGCACGGCCGATCACTTTCAGCTTGGTGGCTTTTTCGATGATCTTGGCGGTCGCCTTGGTCGCCGAGCGGATCGCAAGCCCGTCATAGTTGCCGATGATCTCGGCAAGCTTCTCCTTGTCCTTGCCAAGGCTCGGCTGAAAATCGACCTCGACGCCACGATCCTTGAATATCTGCACGGCAGCAGGAGAAAGCGCGTCGGAAATGAGAACTTTCGGTTTGGTCATGGTGAGTAATCCACTCGCGAGATGCGTTTGCTGAATGTCACCCGCGGGTTTGACCTGCGGGTCCATCACCTCTGATGGATGGCCGGGGCAAGCCCGGCCATGACGAGAAACGAGATAGGACGAGTTACGCCGCCCCAGCGCGGCCCGCGCGTCCGGTTTTCATGCAGCCTTGGTCAGCGCAGCCTTTGTTTCAGCAAAGGCCCAGTCGATCCACTGGGTCAGGGACTCCACATCCTTGGCCTCAACAGTGGCGCCGCACCAGATGCGAAGGCCCGCGGGCGCATCGCGATAATGCCCGAAGTCGTAACCGGCGCCTTCCTTCTCGACCAGCGCCACCAGCTTCTTGCAGAAGTCGGCCTGAGCATCTGCGGAGAGCGAGGTGATCGCGGGATCAACGATCTTCAGACACACCGAAGTGTTGGAGCGGATCGCGGCATCCTTGGCAAGAAAATCAATCCAGGGCGTCTTCGCCTTCCAGTCCGCAAGCACCTTGGTGTTCGCGTCTGCCCTTGCGATCAGCGCTTTCAACCCGCCGATCGACTTCGCCCAATTCAGTGCATCGATATAATCCTCGACGCAGAGCATCGACGGCGTGTTGATGGTCTCACCGACAAAGATGCCTTCGTTGATCTTGCCGCCCTTGGTCATGCGGAAGATTTTTGGCATCGGCCAGGCTGGCTTGTAGGATTCAAGCCGCTGTACTGCACGTGGAGACAGGATCAGCATGCCGTGTGCGGCCTCGCCGCCAAGCGCCTTCTGCCAGGAGAAGGTCACCACATCGAGCTTCGCCCAGTCGAGCGGCTGTGCGAAAGCCGCCGAGGTCGCGTCGCAAATGGTCAGGCCTTCGCGGCTCGCGGATATCCAATCGGCGTTCGGCACGCGCACGCCGGAGGTCGTGCCGTTCCAGGTGAAGATGACGTCGTTCGCAGCATCGACCTTTGAGAGATCAGGAATCTCGCCGTAGGCCGCATTGAGCTTCGTGACGTCCTTGAGCTTCAATTCCTTGACGATATCGCTGACCCAGCCTTCGCCAAAGGATTCCCAGGCGAGCGTCGTGACGGGCCGCGCGCCGAGCAGCGACCAGAGCGCCATTTCGACCGCGCCAGTGTCGGAGGCCGGCACAATGCCGATGCGATAGTCAGCCGGCACCTCAAGTACTTCGCGCGTCAGATCAATCGCGAGCTTGAGCTTGGCCTTGCCGATCTTCGCACGGTGCGAACGGCCGAGGCTGGCGTCTTTGAGATTTTGGGCGTTCCAGCCGGGGCGCTTGGCACAGGGGCCGGAGGAAAAATGCGGCACATTCGGCCGCGAAGCAGGCTTCGCTACAGTCATAAATCTACCCTTACAGATAGTAAGCCTCCCGTTGGGGGGAGGTGTCCCGCGACGGCTAATACGGGAACCAGGGCAGATCGTCAAGGAAGTTCCGGCGTGTCACGCACAAGGCAGTCTTGCGTCGTTCCGCCATGCGGGGAAGCAGAACTGCAAGCACCCGGCCACCCTACCCTCGTTGTTCTCGCCAACAACGAGCGCGAAATTGGGATCACGATCCACTGCTTCAAACGCGGTGAAGTGGGAGCCCTGCAGCGGTCCGACCGTTCGCGGCCAAGGGGGCCGCGAGCATCGCTACGTTCGATCGTCAGAACTTGTAGCCGAGACCGAGGCGGGCTGTGTTGACGGAGGTATCGACCTGGTCGGTGAAGCGGACATATTCCCATTCGGCGCGCATGAACAAACCGCCGGTCAGATTCATATCGACGCCCAAACCGAACGTATAGCCGTAGATCAGATGACTGTGCAGTCCTTCCGATGCAGGCAATCGTGCGTTGCTTATGACTGCTCGCGTGTCGGGATCGATAGCGATGTCCTGGACCAAGACTGAGCGTGTGATGTCGGCATTCCCGACCGCGAAGCCGCCGAACATATAGGGCAGGAACGAGCCCCAGGCATAAGCCGCGCGAGCGCGGAAGGTCGCCATATCCGAGATCGAAATCCCTCCCGACGAATCCACGCTCACATGGTGCTCGAGGTTATCGGAAAGCGTTTTGAACAGCGCTTTGGACGAATCGGCGGTACCGCCGAGCGAGTCATGCAGATGCATATAGTTCATCTCAAGACCAAAGACGACATCTTCCAATTGTGTGTTGTATCCGACAAAGGCGCCATAACCGGCAGACCGGCTGGTCTTTCTCCCACCCGGGAAACTCCAATCCGGAACCTCCATTTCTTCCTTGATGTTTGTACGGTCAAGCAAGCCTGAAAGCACGCCCTTGTTCATGCGGCTTAGGTCTGCATCCGACGAGCCATAACCGCCCTGGCCGCCCACATAGAAGCCTTCCCAGTTGATGACCCTGGTGGTGGTCAGTCCATCGGTGAAACTGCCGCGCAGAACGGGCAGATCGGCCGCTTGTGCTGCGGACACCGATCCCAACGTTGCTGCCGCCAACCAAAACTTGTTCATCTCAATACCCCATCAAAACTCTCACGATGATCATGCACTGTTAACCTTAATGTTTGGTTGCTTTGTGCAACTTTGTATTCATTCGTGTCGACCATTATGAAAAAGCAAAACGGCGCGGGAGTATCCGCGCCGTTTTGAAAACCGAAGAAACTAGCATCATTTCCGAAAAGCGAGTTTCCGATTTTCTGAATGAATGACAAAGACTCCAAGCGAGCGATCAGCCCTTCGTTATCGGCGGCGGCGCATAGACCGGAGCAGGAGCCAACGCATCGAGATTCCACCGCACGCCGAGCTTCAAATCATGCGACGTGATGTCTTTGAACTTCATGACATTGCCTGCAGTGAAACCGGTGAAATCAGAAATTGCTCCCGTTGTCCCGGGACCGAGGTCGACATAGCTATAAGCCAGCTCAACCGTCGTGTTTGGGGTGACTTGATATGCGAGACCAGCATGCGCAGCCCAGGCAAAATTCCACTTCGACCCCTTCTCCGCGGTCGCAAAGCCCGGATATGCCCCAGCGTATACGGTGGATGCGTCCACTACGAGCGGATTTACATAGCCCGTGTCGGTGAAGCCAGAAATGGAGACACGCGAGGTGCCGATGCCGGCGCCGATGAACGGAGTAACCCCCCACCAGGTTCCCAAGTCTGCGTAGAGGTTTGCCAGAAACAACGACTCCGATTTGCTGCCTGAGTAGTTGTCCGCGCCGGAATACGGGACTCCATAAGCGGTAGCCGTGAATACATCAGAACCTCTGAAGTTGGATTTTCCGCGATATTGGGCCGTGACGTCCGCTCGCAACCAGTTATTGAACCGATAACCAACACCAAGGTCGAAGATTCCAGCACTATCGAAATCCGTCGTCTGCCTCAGCGAGGTAATTTGAGAGTAGGCCGCTTCATCGGATTTCCGGACGTCCTTCACGCTCTGATTGCTGAAACCAATGTCGCCACGCAAGTACCAGCCGCCAAAGTCTGCCGGCGGCGGAGGCGTGTATTCCGGCGCCGGAGAGATCGGCATATCGGCAGCGACCGCCGCCGTACAGAACAGGGATGCCGCTCCCGCGACAATCAGAGATTTCACGCTGCGCATTGGCTTCGTCCTTCAGGCCCTGTGAGGCTGAACATCGAAAGCCTCACCCTCGGAAAAGATCAGGCTGAAAGATCGCACCAAATGTTTAAGCGCCGATTAACCATAATTTTTAATGTTGATTTTCCGTAGCGTTGCGGTTGGACGCGAAGAAGCCATGCATGAGCACGCCGAGCCGCGCGACGGAATTATTAACAACATATATAAGGCGATGCGCGGGATGAGCGCCACCAACCAGGATGCAGCTACGCAGATGCCTGGCCGAGCGCTGTGACGATGCTGTCGACGACATCCTCGACCAGAATGCGGTCCTCGCCCTCACCCATCACGCGTATCACCGGCTCGGTGCCGGACGAGCGGATCAGAAGCCGGCCATGGCCATTCAGCCGCTTCTCGCCGTCAGAGATCGCCGACTTCACCTCTGTATCGTCAAGTGGCTTGCCGTTCCGATAGCGAACATTCTTCAGAATCTGCGGCAGCGGGTCGAAGCGGTGGCAGACTTCAGAAACGGGACGGCGCAGCTTTTGCACAACCGCCAACACCTGTAGCGCGGCAACAAAGCCGTCGCCCGTGGTCGCGTAGTCCGACAGGATAATGTGGCCGGATTGCTCGCCGCCGAGATTATAACCGCCGTTCAACATCTGCTCGAGCACATAGCGATCGCCGACGGGCGTGCGCACGACATCGAGCCCCTGGCCTTTGAGGAAACGCTCAAGCCCGAGGTTGGACATCACGGTCGCGACGATGCCGGGCCGCGACAGGCGGCCATCTTCTTTCCAGCTCTGCGCGATCACCGCGAGCAACTGATCGCCATCGACGAGGTGGCCGCGCTCATCAACGAGGATCACACGATCGGCATCCCCATCGAGCGCAATGCCGATATCGGCACGCATCTCGCGGACTTTTCTGCAGAGCGCCTCCGGTGCGGTCGAGCCGCATTCCTTGTTGATATTGAAGCCGTCGGGATCGACACCGATCGGCACCACATCGGCGCCCAACTCCCACAGCGCCTCCGGCACCACCTTGTAGGCGGCGCCATTCGCACAGTCGACCACGACGCGCAGGCCGTCGAGCGAGAGTTCGCGCGGCAGTGTACGCTTGGCAAATTCGATGTAGCGGTCATGCACGCCGTCGATCCGACGCGCGCGGCCGAGATTCGCGCTCTTTGCAAGATGCCTGTCGATAGGTCCATCGATGAATTGCTCGATCTGCTTTTCAACCTCATCCGACAGTTTGAAGCCCTGCGGGCTGAACAGCTTGATGCCGTTATCCTCAAACTGATTATGGGAGGCCGAGATCATGACGCCGAGATCGGCGCGCATCGACTTGGTCAGCATCGCGACCGCGGGCGTCGGCATCGGACCGAGCAGGAGCACATCCATGCCGACAGAGGTGAATCCCGCCACCAATGCAGTTTCGATCATATAGCCGGACAGGCGAGTATCCTTGCCGATCACGACCCGATGGCGATGTTCACCGCGCTGAAACACAAGGCCTGCCGCCTGGCCGACCTTGAGCGCGAGCTCCGGTGTGATCAGTCCGTTGGCGCGGCCCCGAATCCCGTCAGTCCCGAAATATTTGCGGCTCATAATCATCCCCCAATGCAGCAGTCAGGAATGGCTCAAGAATCTACTAAATGTTCTTGAGGCTCCCGCCATCCCTGGTTTGCTGGAAATCTTATAATCTCACGACAGTCAAATTGACTTCAAGAAATATGATCAATGATTACCAGAACCGCTGCATGACGACCAGCTAACCCATTGGTAACGTTAAAATTTCTTGTGCACTTTCCGAGGAAACGGGAACCGGTCTGCATCGAGACAAAGGCGGAACGCGTTTGCGCAGACCAAAAACATAAGAGCGTGATCCCGACCACCCTCAAGCGTTCCCAAAAGGGGAACCCTCTACCCCCGGCTACTTGCCTGGCGCACGCTTCACATGCTGCTCGGCCCGGTTCGGCGTCGGCTGGGTGACGCTGACCGGATCTGAGGCCGGGAAGGTCTGTTCCAGCCCCTCCTCCAGCACGTCGTCGAGGCGATGCCTGTCCTCACTGCTTGCCAATTTCGGTTCAACGCGCGGTCTGGTCATGGCGACCTCCTCGCAAACGATCTGCTCCAGGCGCACTCCGCATCATTCCCGAAAAGTGAACACCGGTTTTCGTTTCGGGCAAGAATAATGCGAACAAAAGGAATCCACACAAAGATGCATTGGTTTACCAACGCATCTTTGCATAGATTGTTCACCTCACCCCTTGGATGCAAGACGCGGGATACGTCGATGAAACACATCACCTGCATTGAAGACCTCCGTGCGCTGCACAAACGGCGGGTACCGAGAGCGTTCTTCGACTATTGCGACCGCGGCTCTTATGCCGAGGAAACGCTGCGCGCCAATCGCGACGACCTCCAGCAGATCAAGTTTCGCCAGCGTATACTGGTCGATGTATCCAGGCGCGACACCACCACCACAATTCTCGGCGAACCCTCCCCCATGCCGCTGATTCTCGCCCCTGTCGGCTTGCTCGGCATGCAGCATGGCGACGGCGAGATTTACGCCTGCCGTGCCGCGCAGGCCGCCGGCATTCCGTTCACGCAGAGCACAATGTCGATCTGCTCAATCGAGGATATTGCCGCCAGCGTTGAGAAGCCGTTCTGGTTCCAACTTTATGTGATGAAGGACCGCGGCTTCATCAAGGAATTGATCCAGCGCGCCATCGCAGCCAGATGCAGCGCCCTGGTTCTGACCGTCGATCTGCAGGTGATCGGGCAACGCCATGCCGACATCAAGAACGGCATGACGGTACCGCCGGAATGGACGCTGTCCAAACTGCTGGATTTCGCCAGCAAGCCCGCCTGGGTCTCCGGCGTGCTGCGCGGCAAGCGACGGACGTTCGGCAACATCGCCGGTCACGTCAAGAACGCCGAGGATCTCAATAAGCTCGCGGAATGGACGGCGTCGCAGTTCGACACCACGCTGAACTGGAAGGATGTCGAGTGGGTCCGCAGCATCTGGCCGGGCAAACTCATCATCAAGGGCATTCTCGATGTGGAGGATGCGAAGGAAGCCGCCAAGACCGGCGCGCAGGCGCTCGTCGTCTCAAATCATGGCGGGCGGCAACTCGATGGCGCGCGGTCCTCGATCAAAGTGCTGCCTGAAATCGTTGATGCCGTCGGCTCGAACATGGAGGTCATCTTTGACGGCGGCATCCGCTCCGGCCAGGACGTCATGCGCGCCCTCGCGCTCGGCGCCAAGTCCTGCATGATCGGCCGTGCCTATGCCTACGGCCTCGGCGCCAGCGGCCAAGCGGGTGTGGCGAAGGCCATCGACATCATCCACAAGGAATTGTTGACGACGATGGGGTTGTGCGGGGTCAACACCGTGGGAGAGATCGATAATCACGTCATTGCGATGTGAGGATCGCAACAGCCTTTGCAAGAGAGGCCGTTGCAAGAGGCCATTGCGTCACATCGGCGGCGTCACGCCACCACGGCCAACACCAATGCGCGTGACCTCGAGCGAGCCATCCGGCAAGGCTTTGACGAAGGCAATGATCCTGGCGCCGGCCTTCAACTCGGATTTCTCGCCGGGCACGTAGGCGACCACAGGTGTGTCGGGCGGAACGAAGACCTTCTTCTCACCGTCCTTGTACTTGACGAGCAGATTCCGGCCGTCTCTGCCAACGACGCTCTCAGCGACCGTCGCATTGGTCATGGTTGAGTTCGGGCCCAGATCCCAGGGGCGCGAGCCTTCACCGGTGCCGCGCATGCTTTCCGCAAACACATGCACCTCGATCGCCTTCTGGGTGCCATCAGGTTCCGGCACTGTCGTCGTACCGACGAAGGATCCGACCTTGATATCATTGAGCGTAGTCTTCTCGACTCCGGCCACACGAAGGTCGGGTGCGATATGCAGTTTGACCTCCTCACCGCTGCGCGATTTCATAGCGAGCTCATCACCACTCACGCTTTCGATCGTGCCCCGCACCCGCGACGGTGTCGGCGGCCGCTGTGCAATCGCAGGGAGCGACGACAGGACCACCACCAGAGCAGCAGCAAGAGGACGCGTGAAGGTTCCACATTGAACAGGCATGACGCTCTCCGACTGTCTCGCGCTCATGGAAGAGATAATTACATAACCGCGGAGATAGCGGAGTGCTGTCTCAAGACTTCGTGAGATCAGCTTCGACCAGCGCGCGCAATTCCGGCGTGACCTGCGGGCGCTTACCGAACCAAAGTTCAAAGCCGCGCACTGCCTGATGCAAGAGCATGCCGAGCCCATCGGCAGTCCTCAGTCCGCGCGCTTGCGCCGCCGCGAGCAGTGGCGTCATCAATGGAACATAGACAATGTCCGCAACCACGGCTTCTTGCGGCAACCGCGTTACGTCGAGATCGAGCGCAGGCTGACCGTGCATGCCGAGCGAGGTCGTGTTCACGAGCAACCCTGCACGCGGCAACACATCCTCGATCAGATCCCACGCAGTTGCGCTCACGCGTGGGCCAAATTCTTTCGCAAGTCTCTCGGCTCGCTCGATGGTGCGGTTGGCAAGGATTATCCGCTTGATGCCGCGTTCGAGCAGACCGAATACGACTGCACGTGCGGCACCGCCCGCGCCCAGCACCAACGCCTCCTCAACCGCATCCCAGCCCGGCGCAGAAGCCTCGAGGTTATTGATGAAGCCCTCGATGTCGGTATTGGTCGAACACAATTGGCCGCCAGCAAACCACAGCGTGTTGGCGGCGCCGACGGCGCGGGCAAGGTCATCGGGTGTTGTGAGACCGAGACCGAGCACGCTTTCCTTGTGCGGAATGGTCACGTTCGCCCCAACAAAGCCTCGCAGCGACAGCCGCTGAATGAAATCGCGCAATTCGTCAGGCGGGACGGCCTCAATGACATAGCTACCCTCAATGCCGTGGGTGCGCAGCCAATAATGATGGACCAGCGGTGAGCGCGAATGTGCCAAAGGCCATCCGATCAGACAGGCAGCGGGGGCTTTAGACACGGTGATACTCCGAGGCCGCACGCGTTATGGGGATCGCTACCATAGCACTCAGCAACAGCGCCGTCCCGGCCGCAAACCAGACCGCGGCCAGATTGATCTGTGCATAGGCGAAGGCACCCGCAGCAGCACCGACAACCAACGCACCCCATAGCAGGAGATTCGGCAACCAAGCCCAGCGCGGACCGCCAGTTAGGGCAGCTGCCGCAAGCTGGCCAACCTTTACCAGTGCGCCGGTCATGTAGGTGAGTCCAATCCCCGGGCCACTATCGACCTGGAACACGGCGTTTTCCAACCCCATCGCCAGCACCATCGCTGTCACGGCGAGCCTCGGCCAACCGAACGCATGGAAAAGCCCCGCACCCGCAAGGAGCGCCGCTTCCGCCAGCAGCAGGCGGCATTGGCGATAGGCTCCCGATCCGCGCACTATCAGGCTGCCTAAACCTGCTCCAGCAATGAAAAGCAGGATAAGTCCGATGGCTTGAGATGCGTCTGACCAATGAGCCTGAGCAAGGCTGACGCCAAGCCGCGTCGAGTTGCCGCTCATAAAGGAGACGAAAAGTCCGCCGAGATGCAAAAAGCCCGTACCATCGACGTAGCCAGCAAGCGCACTCAGTGCACAGGCCAGCGCCAGGTTGCGACGTGATCTAAGCATGGCAGTCTGCCGCCCTCATGGGCGAAAACTGCCGCCCCTCACGGAGACAAACTACCCACGTCAACTCGAGTTGCCAACGGTCACGCCTTCGACTGGCGTGACCGCAGGCAATTTATCACGCCGCGGCGTCGCTATGCGCGGCGATGATGTGGTCGGCGGCACGCCCGGTCACCTCGGCCATATGGTCGAACTGACGCGTGAAGCTGCCGGCACCGGCTGTTGCGGAGCGCAACTCCACAATCAGCTCGCCGATCTCCGCCTCCGGCATCATCGCGCGAACGCAATCCCAGCCGGACCAACCGTCGCGGGTGTCGAAACTGAGAATCTGCCCGCGCCGCGCCGACAGGATCGCATTGATCTTGGCGGTAGCGTCCGTCGGACAGACGATCTCGACCACGTAGATCGGCTCCAGCAGCACAGGCGCACATTGCGGCAGCCCTTCGTTGACACCGATCCGTGCAGCCGTGCGGAAAGCAAGGTCGGAGGAATCGACGCTGTGATAGGAGCCGTCGGTCAACGTCACCTCCACATCGGTGACAGGGAAACCGAGCGGACCGCGCACCAATCCGTCGACGACGCCTTCTTCGACCGCCGGAATGTAGTTGCGCGGCACCGCGCCACCGACAACCGTCTCCGAAAACTTGAAGCCCTCGCCGCGCGGAAGCGGCTTGATGTCGAGCACCACATCGCCGAACTGGCCATGGCCGCCGGATTGCTTCTTGTGCCGGCCACGCTGGTGGGCAATCGGCTTGCGGATCGTCTCCTGATAGCCGATCGCGGGCGGATGCGACTTTATGTTGACGCCAAAGCGGTCATGCAACCGCTCGGTGGCAACGCGCAGATGCATCTCGCCCTGCCCCCACAGCACGGTGTCATGGGTGCGGGGATTTTGCACCATGACCAGCGACGGATCCTCCTCGTGCAGCCGCCCGAGCGCCTGGCCGAGTTTCACGTCATCCTTGCGGTCGGTAGCCGCGATCGAGATCGCCAGCACCGGCGGTGTCGGCTCGACCGTGATCAGCGCCGCCGGCTGTGTCTTGCTGCTGGCGACGGTATCGCCAGTCTTGATGGGATCGAGCTTGCCAAGCGCCACCGTCTCGCCCGCCTCCGCCGAGGGACGCTTGGAGTCATAGGCTCCGCTGACAGCGAGGATGCCGGAGATGCGACCGCTTCCGCCGGAGGAAGACTGCAGCGTGGCACCGTCTTCGATGCGGCCGGTCAACACCCGCGTCAGCGACAGTTTGCCGCCATGCTGCGAGTGCACCGTCCTGAAGACGTAGCCATGCGCATCCTTGGCGTCAGAGGCGCCGAGACGTTTGGCGGTCTCCGCTACGCCGGGCGCTTCATGGCGCAGCGCCTTCATCAGACGCATCACGCCGTTTTCACGCGCCGCTGACCCCATGAACACCGGACAGATCAAACCTTCGCGCAATTCGCGGATGAGATCCTCGAACACGGCATCACGCGGCGGCTGGATGTCTTCGAGCAATTGCTCCATCAACGCGTCATCGTGATCGGCAAGCTTCTCGAGCATCGAGAAGCGGGCTTCCTTCTCGCGATCGAGATTGCCGCCTTCGAGTGCAATCACTTCGGACGCCTTGTGCTCGCGATAGACGAAGGCGCGCTCAAGCGCGAGATCGACATAGCCCTCGACCAGTTCGCCGTTCCAGATTGGAATCTGCCTTAGCACCAGCGGCACACGGGAAGCCGGCTGCAGAATTGCGAGCGTCTCGCGAATGCGTTCGCTGGCGCGATCGATCTTGTTGAGGAACAGGAAACGCGGGATGTTCAGCTCTTCCAGTTCGCGCAGGATGATCTGAAGCTGTGGCAGCTTCTTCTCGTCAGCCTCGCAGACCACGACCGCGGCGTCTACCGCTGGGAGCGCGGCACGCATATCGTTCGCAAACTCAATGGAACCGGGACAATCGAGAAACGTGTAACTATCGCCCATGAAACTCGTGGTGGCAGCGGTAAGGCTGACGGTCATCTTATGATGACGGGCCTCGGGGCTGGCGTCGCCTACCGAGGTACCAGCGTCGACACTGCCAGCACGAGGAATCGTGCCCGTACGCGCCAATATCGCCTCAAGAAGTGTGGTTTTACCGCTTTGGAAAGGGCCCACCAGCGCAATGCACCGTGGACCGCGGGGACTTCTAACGTCTTGTCCCATTCGCCGTCTCCTTCATCTGGGGCTAAGCCCGTGATTGGTCGGCGTGATGCTCTGCTCGTCCTTTGGATTTGGCAAGCGCGAAACGTTCCCCGCGACACGCAGTCGCTTGCGTCATGCGCAGACCAAGCAGATTTACGCTATTGCGAGGCATTAGCTATGCTCGGTGAGGATGTTCTAAGCAGGCTTTCGTGAGCTTGCCCACGCATCGCCTGCTTAGTTTTGTCTTGTCGCAGGCTTAACGGAAAACCGTGGGGCACTTTGCGCCAGTGTCTCGTCTCCGTTGCGCAAGTGCGCAACGGGAATAACCGACCAATTTGCCGCGCGTTATTCAGAGACGAAAGGACACTTGCAAAATCAAGGACACTTGCAAAATCAAAATCCTAGTGTGGTTTATGTCGGCAACTGCGACACGCCACACTAACACGGCCCTTCGGGTTCGGCGTCAGCCACCCAGATGTTTGTCAGCGTCCCGGACGCAGTTCCAGACTCTCCAGGCCGGCTGCGACGTTGATGCCGACCTGGCCCTGCACACTGAGGGGCTGCAGCGCGATAGAATTGCTTGAGCCTCCAACCAGAACATTGCCGCCCAATCCCAAGCCCACCGATATGCTGCCCTGTGCACCCGCGTAATTGCCGGCGAGATCGCCGGGGCCGAGCTGATCCACTGGTGCGAATACCGTCCAGGCCAAAGCAGTTTCCTGGGTGATACCGAGATCAAGACCCACCTTGCGAATGATCGCGATATAGCGGTCCTCAGGCATGCGGTCGGCGCGCAATATGCAGCCAAGATTGGTCACCGATCCGACCACAAGACCGATGGTGGGAGCGCCGCGGCATTCAAGCACGCCGACCCGTAGCATTCGCTGCTGCGCGCTGGCGCTGGCGAGAGAGGCAATGAGGCCGGCCGCGGCAACCACGGCAAGCAGAAGGCAACGACGCATGGGAAAATCTCCAACTGGAAATGTGACGTGACACGAGATTAGAACGTGAGTCGCAAGAATGAAAACCAGTTTTTCGTCGCGACAATGCGAAACGCGTTGGCAGAGATGCGCGGCCGACCATCATAATTGACGCTGCACAAGGAATTGGCATAAACCCGGCGTTGTGCCTATTCTTCTCAATTCTGACTGATACGAATTGATCTCCGGAGGATCCGAGTGATCAGGATCATTAGCGCCTTTTTGAAGTCTTACGTCCGGCCACCGTCATCGAAAACGGATTTCCGCAAACAACTTGCCAAAGACCCGGATACTGTGTTGCGCGCACTTGGTGTCGATCCCACACTATTTGATCTGGAAGGCGCAGAGCGACTAAGCCGCACGGCCATGTGGCGTCGCCGGACGATGACGGCGATCGCTGGCGCGGGCGTCTACATCCTAGGCTGGGTGGGCGACAAGGCACACGCCCAGGTAGACGCCCCGGTGGACGCGTATGGGACGCCACCCGGCATGAAGCCTCGCCAAGAACCATCCAAGCCTTCCAACAAGAAGCATGGTTGGAGGGGTACGATGGCGGCTTATGGGACGCCACCCGGCATGCGGCCTAGCCAAGAACCACCCAAGCCTTCCAACAAGACACATGGCGACCCGACGCTTCCACGTTCGGAGCACAAGCCATCAAATGGAATGGTGCGCGCTTATGGCTCGCCACCCGGCATGAGGCGCCCGGTGTCGCCGGACGCTGATAAGCCGTAAGCCATGACGCGCGCCGACATCGAAAACGGTCGCCGCTATGACGGTGATCCGCAAAAACTCGTCCGATGGCGACCGAGCGAAACTTCGCCGCCAAGTCACGCGGTGTGGGAGATCACGTTGCGTTGCGACCTCGGCTGCCGCCATTGCGGCTCGCGTGCGGGAGTCGCACGAAAAAACGAGCTGACGACGGCCGAAGCGCTCAATCTCGTTCATCAATTGGCGGATCTTGGCGTGAAGGAGGTCACGCTGATCGGCGGCGAATTTTATTTGCGCGAGGATTGGGACCTGATCGCAAGCGAGATCAGCCGCCACGGGATGTTCTGCGGCATCGTCACCGCTGCGCGTCAGATGACGGACGAGCGGATCGCGCGTGCAGTGGACGCCAGTGTCGGCAAGATCTCGCTGTCAATCGATGGGCTGGAACGGACCCATGACGCGTTCCGCGGCGTGGAAGGCTCCTGGCGGGCGGCGGTTTCCGCGGGAAAAAGAATCAGCGCAAGTGGCATCGATCTTTCGGTCAATTCCCAGTTGAACCGGCTCACCATGCCGGAGTTGCCCGCGCTTGCTGATCTCCTCGTCGAGATTGGCGCCAGAAGCTGGATGGTGATCCTGACGGCCGCCATGGGGCGCGGCGCCGACCATCCGAAGTTTCTGTTCGAACCTTACCACCTCCTTTATCTTTTTCCGCTGCTTGCAACGATCAAGAACAGAAAACTCGATCCAAACGACATCGGATTCTTTCCCGCCAATAATGTCGGTTATTTTGGACCGCTCGCTGAGACGCTGCGCTATGGCTATGAGCGTGGCTATGAATGGGGAGGCTGCGGCGCGGGTGTCTCCAGCCTCGGTATTGAAGCCGACGGCGGCATCAAGGGGTGCTCTTCCGTGCCGAGCGCCGACTACACGGCCGGTAATGTCCGTGAGCGCTCGCTGCGTGACATCTGGCAACAGGGCGAGATGCCCGGCAGCACGAAATTGCCGCTCGAACTATGGGGCTTCTGCAAGACATGCGCGCATGCCGAGCGGTGTCGCGCCGGTTGCACCTGGACTTCGCATGTGCTTTTTGGCCGCCCCGGCAACACGCCGTTTTGCCATTACCGCGCGCTGACCCTGGCGGAGCAGGGAATCATCGAGAAGCTCGAACCGGTGACGCCCGCTCTGGGACGCCCCTTCGATTACGGTTGCTATCGGGTTAAGGAGGAGGCGCTTCCGGCCAATCTGGAAACGGAGCCGCTTATCGCAATGACCTTGGCGGCAGAGATTTTTGGTTTGCGACCGGGCTTGAAGACCGTCTGGCCCGAGAACCATTTGCGCGACATCACAGGACAGGCCAGACGCGAGACGCCTCAGCTTGGCACCACTGCAGAAACACACTGAGCAATTGTTGGGTCGCGAAAGGGTGAGGTCTGCACCGCCGATGAGTAGATCAATCTGACGGCCCGAGTGTACGGTTACAAAAAAGGCCCGCATGAAGCGGGCCTTTTGATGCGTGTTGAGATCTACTTCAGATTGCCGCAGAAGCGCTGGATGCGATTGCAGGCGTCCTCAAGGTCTGAGGTCTTGGTCGCATAGGAAATGCGGAATGCAGGGCCAAAGCCGAAGGCCGAGCCGTGCACGACAGCGACGCCCTCGTTCTCCAGAAGTTCGGTGACGAATTCCTCATCATTGGAGATCAGCTTGCCCGAGGGACTGGTCTTGCCAATCGTGCCGGTGCAGGTCGGATAGACGTAGAAGGCGCCTTCCGGACGCGGGCATTCGATGCCCTTAGCCTGATTCAGCATGGAGACCACAAGGTCGCGCCGCTCCTTGAATACCTTGTTGTTCTGAGGAATGAAGTCCTGCGTGCCGTTCAGCGCTTCGACTGACGCCCATTGCGCGATCGAGCAGGGATTCGAGGTCGATTGCGACTGGATGGTCGCCATCGCCTTGATCAGCTGCGCCGGTCCGCCGGCATAGCCGATGCGCCAGCCGGTCATGCAATAGGCCTTGGAAACGCCGTTCACGGTCAGGGTGCGGTCGTAGAGACCCGGCTCAACCTGGGCGATGGTCGTGAACTGGAAATCGTCGTAGACGAGGTGCTCATACATGTCGTCGGTCATGACCCACACATGCGGATGCTTCACGAGCACATCGGTGATCGCCTTCAGCTCGCTGCGCGTATAGGCGGCGCCGGTCGGGTTCGAGGGCGAGCACAGAATGACCCATTTGGTCTTCGCGGTGATCGCGCGCTCCAGCGCCTCAGGCCGCAGCTTGAATCCGGTCTCCGCTGTGCAGACCACCGGTACGGGTTCGCCGCCCGCCAATGCCACCATCTCGGGATAGCTGACCCAATAGGGCGCCGGGATGATCACCTCATCGCCCGGATTGATCGTCGCCATCAGTGCATTATAGAGCACCTGTTTGCCGCCGGTGCCGACGATGATCTGGTTCGGCTTGTAGGTGAGGCCGTTCTCGCGCTGAAACTTGCCGATAATGGCTTCCTTCAGTTCCGGGATGCCGTCGACCGCCGTGTACTTGGTCTTGCCGGCTTCGATGGCGCGGATCGCAGCCAGCTTGATGTTGGCGGGCGTATCGAAATCCGGCTCTCCCGCGCCAAGACTGATGATGTTGCGGCCCGCCGCTTTCAGTACCCGTGCCTTATCCGAGACCGCGATGGTCGCGGACGGCTTCACACGGTCGAGCGCAGCGGCAAGGAAGGACATCGTGATCTCCTGGCAAACGTCGTGGACCCAATGTTGAACCCAAATGGGGGCACGACTTTCATTGTGGGAATGATGCACCCTAAGACGGGCGCAGCCGCACTGCAAGAAGCTTCCTGCTCCACGGCAAGAATTGTACCCCACGATCCGGCCAGTCCGAGGTCCCCGCAACATTCATGAAGTTTCGTATCGAAATGGCACTATCTAAGCAGGTTCCGGCAAATGTCCGCAGTGGAAATAGCGCAAACGTGATCTCCCTCGTGCTGAAATGATTTGCGGAGCGGCAGAGGTTTTCGATCTTTTGGCCTTCGGGGCCTTGCGGCAGATTCGCAGCGGCATCATTGTTTAGCCGCGTTGGTGAGGCAACAAAACCAGCGCCTTTCTCCTTAAGGGATTCAAACGCTCAGAATGTACAAACTCTATTCGATGCAGCGCTCCGGCAACAGCTACAAGGTCCGCCTTGCGCTCGCGCTGTTGAACGTGCCCTACCAGGCGATCGAAATCGACATCCTGCGTGGTGAAAGCCGCACGCCGGAATTCCTGGCAAAGAATCCTTCCGGGCAGGTGCCGCTCCTGGAGGTCGGAGAAAACCGTTACCTCGCCGAGTCCAACGCCATCCTGTGGTACGTCGCCGGGGACACGCCACTCACACCGGAGAGCCGCATTGGTCGCGCCGAGGCGCTGCAGTGGATGTTCTTCGAACAGCACGCGCTGGAGCCGAATATCGGCGCTGCCTATTTCTGGCTGTTGCTTGTCAAGGGCGGCCGCGATCTTCAAACCCATTCGCTGGAGGACTGGATGGAGCGTGGCTATGCTGCGCTCCAAGTGATGGAAAATCACCTCAGAACCTGCGAGTACTTCGTCGCAGGACAGCTCACGATCGCCGACATCGCCCTCTACGGCTACACCCATGTCGCTGAGCGCTGCGACTACGACCTCTCAACCTTCCCGGCGATCCGGGCCTGGCTCAGGCGGATCGAGAAGACGCCCGGCTTCGTTGCGATGGACTGGCGGCCAGCCAGTATCGACGACAACGCCAGAATTGCAGCCACCTGGGAATAGCGGGCCTTTGCTCCAGCGGGACGCGACGGTAAGAGTGCGCGAGCCGTTCACACTCTCTTCTGACAGGACCTCCCATGGAAATTCGTAATCTCGGCGCCTCCGGCCTGCGTGTGTCAGCCGTCGGGCTCGGCTGCAACAACTTTGGCTGGCGTACCGATCTCGAAACCTCGCGCAAGGTGATCCACCGCGCGCTCGATCTTGGCATCACACTGTTCGACACCGCAGACATCTATGCCGACATGGGGGGCTCGGAGACGGTGCTCGGCACCGTGCTCGGCGACCGGCGCAAGGACGTCGTGCTCGCGACAAAATATGCGAAGCCGATGGCGACCGACGGCACCAGGCAGGGTGCGTCGCGGCGCTACATCATGAACGCCGTGGAGGCGAGCCTGAAGCGGCTGAAGACCGACTGGATCGACCTCTACCAGCAGCACGAATATGACCCGTTGACTCCTTTGGAGGAGACGCTGCGGGCGCTCGACGATCTCGTGCGCCAGGGCAAGGTGCGCTACATCGGCAACTCGAACTTCCCAGCTTGGCGTCTTGCGGAAGCCGAATTCACGGCCCGCGCGATGAACGTCAACCGTTTCGTCTCCTGTCAGGACGAATACAGCCTCGTCGTGCGCGACATCGAAAAGGACCTGCTGCCCGCGGC
>JGI24705J35276_12238251_pt1 | contig 17849 bp, 14 predicted proteins | sample TergutNt197P4_FD_35276 | JGI IMG/M metagenome (IMG submission 35276) | reverse complement strand
CCCTCAAAAGCTTGCAAACTCAATCAGGCGCCCGCGCTAGAAATTGGACTTAGCCCAACAACTTGGACGCTTTTTCACGGACGACTAACCTTTGCTTCCGTAAGCGAACTTGCCGAAACATCAACCCCAACCAGCCGACATGGCTTAGACATCACTCCGAAACCAACAAGATCGTTCCCCGGCCCACAGCCAAAATCCAGGATGCTAAGATTATCCTCAACGCTCGTCGGCATGAGTTCTGCATAGCCGTAGTATTGGCTGTTCCTCCAATGTAGATACTCTAGACTACTCGCCGAATCTGTAAAACGCTTGTGGAGCGTCACGTTGTGCTCGGTCCAATACTCCTCGACTGAGCCCCCCGGCGCATTTTGGCCGGTCACGCCCGAATCCTCCCCTGGGGACGAGGTGGGCTCATGATGCAGATACTCCTCGACCGAGCCTCCAGCCGTATTTTGGCCGGTCACACCCAAATCCTCTCCTGGAGACGAGGCAGCCGCATGATCCAGAAGCCGTTTCAATCTTACAACAAACCTGAACATCGACGGATACCACCATCTCTTACAAGGCGATGCCGAAAACTCGTCCCCAGATTCCGAGATTCACAATTCGCCAGACGGTGAAATCCAGCGGACGTTCGCCGTCCAACATCTGCCGGACCAGCAAGCGAGTGTTTTCAGCATTCAACAAATCGGGGAAACGTCGCAAGGTATATTCGACGCCATCCTGGACGGCAGATCGGAGCGTCCCGCGAAACCATGTTTGCTCCGGAGTCGCAAAGCCGAGCTTGTCGCGACGGTTCAATACCGCGGGCGGAAGTGTACCGGCCATCGCGCGGCGCAGGACGCGCTTCGTATCTCCGTGGACAATCTTATGTGCATTGCCGAGTGCAATAGAGAATTCCACGAGCCGATGATCAACGAAAGGTACACGCGCCTCGATACCGTGAGCCATGCTGTTTCGATCTTCCCAATGCAAGAGCATTGTGAGATTTGAGGCCTGCGTCAATATCAGACACAAGTCAGCGATCGATTCTACCGGGCCGAGTTTCAATTCTGAACGCGCAACATCCCAGGCTCCCGGAGTCATCGCAACGGTTTGAAATGCAGGGGAGTTCAGCCAATTCGGCTGATCAGGCAATTTCTTGCCTTGGCCCAAGAAACTTCTGGGGAGGAACGGAATCGAGAGGCCGCGAAGGTGCTCGATGTAGCCGAGGCCGTGATAGTTCTTTCGTTCATATACTGTGCGAGCCAAAGCAAGCCATTTTCGCTGCTTGATGAGGTTTGCGGTATAGTACGGGAAGCTGCCGTGGTATCCGGCCAGCTGCTCGTCTGCCCCTTGGCCGTCCAACATCACCTTTACCCCGGCCTGCTTGGCGGCCTCAAAAACGCACCATTGGGCAAAAATGCTGGTACTGCCATAAGGCTCATCTTGATGCCAGGTTATCTGCTCCGCGCGAGCAAACGCATCATCAACACTTGGATACACGTAGTGAGGAGTGCTGCGAGTCGCACTTACGACCGCCTCCATAAAGGGACGTTCGTCGACCTCCTTCTCCTTGTAACAGGCGCTGATCGTGTTTATGGCCGCCGTTTTCGAGTCACTGCGCAACAACCTGTCCATCAGGCAGACGATGGACGAACTGTCGAGACCGCCTGACAAGCAGGATCCAACTGGTACATCCGAACGCAGATGCATCCGAACGCTGTCCGTCAAGAGTTCGCCGAACCGTGCTCCTGCCTCGCGTTCGGACAGGTTGAGGCCGCTCGCTTTCAAGACATCGTACCATCGCCGTACAGGTGGCGCATCACCGGGAGCCCATTTGGCCAAGTCCAGCGTTATGCACTCGCCTCCGCGCAGTTGCTGAACATCCGCAAACATCGTTTGCCCGGTATGTTCGCTTATCCCAGAGGCCACAAAGTCACGTACCCGCGTGATATTCATGCGTCGCGAGACACCGGGCAGGTTTAGAAGCTGCTTTATCTCCGACGCGAACGCGATTCCCTGCGGGTTTGCAGCCCAGTACAAAGGTTTGATACCGAAGCGGTCACGGGCTGCGAACAACCGTTGATCCCGCGCGTCCCAGATCGCGAAGGCGAACATGCCCAGAATGCGGTGCAAGGCGGACTCGCCCCACTCGGCGTATGCGGCGATCAAAACTTCGCTGTCACTGTGCGTGTGGAACACCCAGCCCGCCGCCCGCAACTGCGCCTTGAGTTCAACGTAGTTATAGATCTCGCCATTGAAAACCAGCCAATACCTGCCGTCGTTGTAGGACATCGGCTGGTGTCCGGCCTCACTCAAGTCGATGATCGCCAATCGACGATGGCCAAGCGCGAGCGGCCCACGCCTGGTATCAAAGACCTCCCACCCCTCTCCGTCAGGTCCGCGGTGGCTCACAACATCGATATTAGCCTTGTCGGGCGGAAAGCCGAGCGATGCAAAGATGCCGCACACGTCCTATGCCTCCACGCCCTCAAGCCCGCTCAGGGTAGAAATGAACTTCACTGCTTTCCGCTTCCCAGCACAACGCGAGACCCACGATCTGTCATCGGTATTTCTTTCAAGCACAGGAGACCAGACGGCGAACGACGTTGACCGCCCGACGAGCCCCTGGCACCTGCCTCGCCCAAAACCTCAGAACAGTCAGCGCCTGACTTCTCGGCGGCTCTGCTCGCGGTTGCGCTCTCACCTCCAAATTATCCGAGCTACCAATTGCCTCAAGAACCTGATCTCTTCCCAAGCGGGAATCAAGAATCTGGCCGCTCGCTAACCCATTCATCAATCCTCTGGGCCAAAGCTCCGCAGGAGACCCCTCCCCCTGGAACGCAAGCATGGGTGCGCTGACAATGCGGGCACGAGGTCGCCGCCCCAACAATCGGTTTGAAAGGTATCGACTGAAATCTTCCGCGAAGACCTTATAGCTCCATCGTCCGCTGTCGATGATATCGCGATAAGCACGCTCTGTAAGCGCCTCGATGTAGTCAAGCGATTGTATCTTCTTCACAACGTCATCGAAATTCGAAAAATCCTTCTTCAGAGGAATATAGTGCAAATCGGGCTCAACGATTCCCGAATAATCACCCTCGAACAGAACGAGCGCTGTACGCAACCTTATCGCCTCGAAGATCTTTGGCGATATTTGATTCATGCGTACTCTGCCCTCTCGCCCTTTAAGGTACATCTCCCTAAAGTTCTCGTAAGACATTGATCTGTGCTGCTCCGCAAGACGCTTCAGCTCTCCATCATCATCAAAAACATTGCTTCCACTTTCCGTGCCCAACGTCGCGCGGCAAGATCCCAAGAAGCGGTACCAATCCTTGCCGTAAATGCGACACGAGTCATCCACCTCGATGTCAACTGCTAAACCCAACTTGATCGCCCGTTTACGGGTCTCGATGCCAATCCTGTGTTTTTCCTGGGCCAAGTCACCGTAATTGTAGGGCAGATGTCTACCTCGGTAGCCGATAAGTGTAGGTCGATCGACCAGCGGCAGCGCATATTCATCGATCGAAATATCCTCCGGCACGTACCCGGTTAAGGTCCCGACAAAGTCCACCCCCGGGAAACGCTCACGGGGATAGATCTGTTCGACCTGTTCCAACGGCACGCATGTAAAGACCGTATCGACACCAAGACGCTCGATCCATCGACGCGCGATTTCCGTATTTTCGTATTCATCTTGAATGAAGAGCAATTTTGGCCCATCGTAGGCGCCAATTGCCTGCGCCATGCCTTGCGACAAATAGTCTTCGAATGTCAGTCGAACGGAGTAGTGAATCACTACGGCGTCGAACACGCTCAGATCGAGTTTAGTCTGGATATCGTCTACGACTGGGATGTATCTTGTCGCAGGAGCAAGCACCACATCATGCCCGGTATATCGCTGGAATGCTTCAATGTGCTCTGCGATCGTCTTCACGTGCGTCGCGTGATCATCGTAGAGTAAGAGAATGCTGTATCGACGGCCAAAAGTCCTTCTATTTTTGACTCTTTCGACATAACGTGCGAGCGTATCGATAAGAATATCAAAACGCTTGTCGTAGCTCTCGGCTGCGGCTGCCGCCAGACGGTGCTCGATTGCCCCAGGCTCGCCGCGCGTTGGCGCAAGTTCCTCCAACGCCTGGGCAAACTCGTCGGCATTCACAGCAATTCGAAACAGATCAGATCGACGCGCTAGAGAATCGATCGGAACGCTCACGACCGGCATTCCGCAGGCCACATATTCGTAGGCCTTAAGCGGAAGCGACACTCGTATAAATTCGTTTTGCTCAAATGGAATCAGCCCAACGACAGACTGCCGGGCAAGAGAGGCAATTCCCTCCACGCTCTGGATTCCGAAATATCGAACGTTGGGTAGCGACTTTAGATCAGCCCAACCTTCAGGATCAGACTCAGCGTTTCCACAAAACCAAAATTCCCAAGTTGGCAGGCGTCGAGCAAGCGAGATGAGCAACGGGAAATCGAGGCGCTTGTTGATACCGCCTTGGTAGAAAGCGACTGGCCGATGATGCATGACTGGCGAGCATTCGTAAGCTCCACTCTGGTGCCAAAAAAGAGCATCACAACCATTTTCTGAGAGCAAAAAGCTCCCGTTGTATCCGCCCTTGACGAGATAATCGTCAAGAACCCCGCGACTAACGGCAACAAGGAGGTCAATCCCATCCAAAACACGTTTAAGAGGGTCACGCACCGAAGCGGGCGCCTCCCAATCTTCATCACTCGTAAAGTAATTCTCCGTGGCGTGCAGCACGCGAACAAGTGCATTGGAACGGCGAATGTACTCCTCAAAGTGGACGTTATAGATCCACAATAACGGCTTGCGGCAACCAGCCCTGTACAAGGCTGTAGCGAGCTCCTGTGCCTCCTCGGCGCCGTAGGAGGCCGGCACGTGCACGATCCTGATGTTTAGCTCAATCTGCTCGAACCAAATCTTGCCCGAAAGGGAATCGGGCTGCACGAAGAACACCGGAACATGACGCGCAAAGCGCGTCGCGTAATGGTAGCGGTTACTCCGAGGCTCTGTCTTCCAGTCGGACCACGTCAGCATTATGACTGAATCGACGGCCTCGCCCCAAAGCTTTCTCCCCTCCACCTTTCTCCCCCCTCTCCACCACCTTCCGTCTCTCAATCGAGCTCATCGATACTTATGAGACGGTTCATCCCAAGAGCCTCTGGAGGCTCACTCTGCTCTGACGGCGACTAGCGCCAAATGTACTTGACCGTCATGCCTCGAAAAAAAATCCTTGGTATCGTCAACCACCGTCGTCAATTTGTTCAAGACAGTAGCCACCTCCGCTGGATATTCGGCTATTTTGATTGAGCGGAAATCCGGATTGTCGGCATCAGGCAATAGAGCATCCCAATGTTGCCAGTATTCAACATGGTCCAGGAGCGAGAAGCTTGGCTCACCGGCTTGCAGGGTCTCCAATTTGCAAAAAAAACCGGCATGCTCGACCAATCTCCTGAGATTAGCTTCCCCAAAGAGCGAGAGGTGATACGGGGGAATCACATTTGAATTTGAGGCTTTTGAAACATGCACATTCAGGGTCGTGAAGTGCGGCACCAGTATAATCAGAATGCCCGATGGCTTCAGCAACGATGAATAACTCTTGATGAAGCCTAAGGGATCAGCGACGTGTTCCAAAACCCCAATCGCAGATATTACGTCGAATTTACGCTCTGCTGCAGCGAGCGTCGCAACGTCGTCAGGCAGAATATCGAGGCCAAACAATTCCCGTGCCAGCTCAATGGAGCGCGGGTTCATTTCATTCAACGAAACTGACCACCGGGGCGCTCGTTGTGCCACCAAATTCGCAAACACACCTAAACCACCACCAACATCCAACCAAGCCCCCTCTTCCTGGCCGCGCGTTCCACGCACAATCAATTCTTCCAAGAGTTCGAGGGGCGCAGAAAAGGCCGAACCTGCCCCACTCTCGCGCACCCGAGGCAACTCATAGAACTCTCGTATCCGATTGTAGGTATTTCCTGCGTAAAGCTTTTCTAGAACGTGTTCCGGCGGATAGGGATTAACACAAACATAATCACACTCGATGCATCTATCGTGTCGCATGCCCAGCTTCTCGAAGGCAGCAACAAGTCGCTGGCCGCCGCAGCACGGACACTCCTCGCGTGATATCCAACCCTTCGGATAGTTCTCCTGAATGTGACAAATCTGGTGAATTTCCGAATACATTGTATCCGGGTTCGCGCGCTCTTCCTGCGCCCGGCCTTCGCTTTTCACTGCGTCACCTCCGGCAAGTTTACCTCGCCAAAACTCCACTCGCTCGTATGGAAAAACTGAGCGCTCGCATTGGACAGGCTATCCGGCAACTCCATCACGATCTCAAAGCTACGAGCGAGCAAATCATAGCGCTGAACCGCGTGCACTCTCTCCAGAGGCGCTGCCTCATGAACCGAGACCCCGATTATGTAAATGCCGGGGCCTATCTGGTTCGGATTGAGCACAAGTTCGACGTGCCTACCTGTCCCAATTTCAGACCGAAAACGATCAGGCTGGCTAAAGAAGCGACAGATGGCACGTCCTTCCAAATCGTGGATCGCAACGCCATACATGCAAGCCAGCTCGCCTTCGACTTCAGATTCAAGGAAGATCGTTATCTTGGCCGGCTGCAATGAAACGAGACGTTCACTCGGCCCCTCGGGCCCGCTGATTGTAAGGCCAACGATCTTTACACCAACACTCCCGTTCCAGCGAGATATTCCGTCGCGAGCCTCATTACGAAAGAGGCGCCCATCTTGATCGGGAACAGTCGGTATATCGGCCCTCGTTTCGTGTGGAAGAAATATTGGGATCTGCAGTCGCAGTCCCGTAGCGTTAGGTCCGGCTTTCAGCTGCTCGGCCTTACCGCGAGGCGGCCTCACTGCTTCGGGCGCAAAGGCCGGCATTTGTTCGATATCGGATGTCGGAGTCTTCGCCCGTGGCTCAGTGCCGATCTTCAAGCCCACTCGCCCGCGCGTTGCCAACGGATTGCCGCTACCCGGCATTGCCCCATAGAGCGCTTCCTCATAGGCTTTCACGACCCTCAAGGCTTCGCCGGCAAGATTGATGCGCCCACCATCGAGCCAGATCGCCTCATCGCAAAGCTCCAACACCTGCTGCATGGAATGCGAGACAAGCAATAAGGTGCAGCCATTCGCAATAATCTTGTCGACGCGTCGCTTGGACTTTGCGAGGAAATAGGCGTCCCCCGCGCCTAACACTTCGTCAATAATCAAAATATCAGGGCGAACGGCGGTGGCCGTCGCAAACATCAGGCGCGACTGCATTCCGCTGGAGTACGTCTTGAAAGGTTGATCGAGGAATGGTCCGAGCTCGCAGAATTCGACCACGTCTTCGAACGCGTCGCCGACTTCGCGACTGGAGAGACCATTGTAGTGCAGCGACGCCTGGATGTTTTCCCGGCCGGTGTAGTCGGGATGAAAGCCCTGCCCTATCGTCATGAGCGCCTGCACCGTGCCACTCACCTCCACGCGGCCCGCCGATGGCCGGAAGTTGCCGGAGATCAGCTTGAGCAGGGTGGTCTTGCCTGCTCCGTTTCGTCCGATCAGGCCCATGCGCCGACCGCGTTCAAGTCGGAACGAGACGTCGTCGAGCGCGAGAAACTCCTTTACTTCCTTCTTTCCAGAGTTGGCACGCGAAAGACCAAAAGCGTCAAGCAACCTCTCGCGAACACCGCCGCCGAGGCGATAGCGCTTGCTGACAGCTTCGAACACAATAGCTGGCCGTTCGTCAGCGCTCATATCAGGCATAATCCACAAAGGCGAAACGCGCACGCCGGAAGAAAGTCAATCCAATAAAGAAAGTGCCGATGCCGAGACAAGCAGCTCCGATCATTGCCGTCGGGGACGGCCAAACGCCAAGTGCAAGCGGTGCCTGGAGGCACAGAATGAAGTAGCTGATCGGATTGAGCCAAATGATAAACTTCAACGCGCCCGGCACCATGTCCGGCGTGTACGCCATCGGGCTTAGCACCATCATGGACATATTTATGATGTTGACGCCCTGCTGAATGTCTCGAAGAACCAGCGCTATCAGAGAAAATATCCAGACCAGCCCGACCAGAAACATAATCAGGAGCACCCAAGTAATGGGCACCACCAGAATGGCAACAGGAGACGTCGAACCAAGGAAAACAGCAGCGATACTGGCGAACATAAGCGCCACCAACGATGGTACCTGACTCGCCAGAACAGACCTGGGAGGCAGCAGTTCAGCAGGGAAGACCGTATTCAACAGCAGGGAACGTTGATTGACGATCGCACCGAGCCCAGCAGAAAGGCTTTCGGAGAACATCAGAACGGCCGACAACCCGCCCATCACCAGAACTGTGTAGACCTCGGGCGAGAGGTTGGGCACCCGGACACGAAAGATCACGACATAAATGGTGGCGTAGAACGACACCAGGAAGAGCGGATACAGGATCGCCCAGAAGCTACCGAGGACGGAGCCCGCATACCTTTGTTTGACGTCGTGCTTGACGGCGTTGAAAAGTCGAGGGCCATACAACCGCAACCAGGACATCAAAACTGCCTTACATCCTCAAATGCAGAGCACGAACGCGATCGTCGTTCGGGTGATCCAAGATTCGAGCCGGAGTCTGCTGACCGTTACTGGTCCAGTGACAGACGGCCCGGCGAGGTTTCGCGGTATCGCTCGCCCGACCGCCCACACACGAGATCCGGCCCGAGCCGCTCGCCCGCTCGGCTCATCCAACCGATCCTGCGCGCCGGATTTCCCGCCATCAGCGCGAAAGCGGGAACATCCTTGGTGACCACCGAGCCGGCCCCGATGAAGCAGTACTCGCCAAGCGCATGCCCGCAGACGATCGTCGCATTAGCACCGATGCTCGCACCCCGCCCGATCGGCGTCTTGCGAAATTCATCCTTGCGCGAAACATCGGCGCGAGGATTGTTCACATTGGTGAAGACGCAACTCGGGCCACAGAACACGTCGTCGGCAAGCTCGACGCCGTCATAGATCGAGACGTTGTTCTGGATCTTGCAGCCGTTCCCGACTTTCACGTTAGGGCCGATCATCACATTCTGCCCGATCGAGCAGTTCTCACCGATCACGGTGCGCGGCAAAATGTGGCTGAAATGCCAGATCTTGGTACCGCGCCCGACTACGGCGCCCTCATCAACATAGCTCGACTGATGGATCAACACGCCGGGGAAGCGTGGATCCTCGCGCATCTCGCTCATTTGTGCATCGCTCGCTGGGCAAACGCGTGAACGCCGTTACTCCTGACAATCGGCGCAGTGCGGAACGTCGAAACAATATCGATCGAAGGGCGCACATCATCCAAGCCAAAACCGCGCCCCGCTATGATCTCCTCATAGCTGCGCGTGTGCAGGTCGGTGAACCCCTCGGAAAACTCCACCTCCTCGCCATCCACGGTGATAGATCGAAACGTCGTCTTCTTGCCCTTCACGCTATCAGGCAGATCATTGCGGTCCAGCGACAAGAACCAGCTCACATCGGCGCGCTCGCATTCCAGCGAGCCCGCGGCTCTTTCAGGCTCGCGTAGATGGGCTTCGTTGCGGCTCGCAGGTCCAAACACAAAGCTGAGCATGTCAAAGAAATGCACACCGATATTGGTCGCGACCCCACCGGATTTCGCTTCGTCCCCCTTCCACGACGTATGATACCAACGGCCACGGGAGGTGATGTAGGTCAGCTCGACCTTGTGGCGCTTGTTGCTCTTGGCGAAGCGCTCACGCAGCGCGATGATCGCCGGGTGCAATCTTAGCTGCAGGATGGTCGATACGCGCCGACCGGAATCGCGCTCGATCTCAGCCAATTCGTCGATGATCTTGGGAGTCAGAACCAGCGGCTTTTCGCAGATGGCGTCAGAACCCGAGCGAAGAGCGAAGCGGCAGTGCGCATCATGCAGATAGTTCGGCGAACAGATCGCCGCATAGTCGATCTTAGTGCCGCGACGCCTCAGCCTGTCAACATGACGATCAAAAAGCTCGAACTCTGTGAAGAATTCGGCATCGGGAAAATGGCTATCCATGACACCGACAGAGTCATTGGGGTCATACGCCACCACCAACTTGCCTCCGGTATCCGCCATCGCCCGCATGTGTCGCGGCGCAATGTATCCAGCCGCTCCGATCAACGCGTAGGTGATCATATGTCTTTAACCCCCTTCCAAGCATGCTACCGCAGTCCGGGTGAAAATCGCCACACGGACACTCTTAAGTGTATCCAGAAGCTCTGGATACGGGGACGCTGATAGTGCCGGCGATCCCATCGGGCGATTAGCTCAGGGCGAACTCGGCGCGGCTCCCCACCAATGCTTCGCGCTCGCTCGGACTTCTACCGCGTTCACACTTTGAACGTCAAGCCACGCGGAGAACAGAACGATCGCATATGTCTATGAAATTAGTGGGTTTTCTACAGGCCAATGAGATTGCGCTTAGTGGCGCGTCGCCGAGAGTACTTTTTCCAGGTGTCGCGCTCCCGGAGTGGGAGTGAGCCTGACAATAGCGTCCACATCAGGGGGATCTTTTGACACTGCCTCGATAGAGCGCGCAAAGCTGATGTATCTCTGCAGATCCCAAAAGTAGTACAGCGCATCCGACGGCCGATAGGCGCCGGATGTGATTGCGTCGTACACCACAGCTCCGAACTTCAGGACTTCGGGATCGTTGTAGGCATAGAACGCCCTAACCTGTTCGGGCGGAACCGGTTTCCCAGAGAGAAGTGCGTTGTAGTCGGTCATTGCAATGATCCCAACTGTCGGATCTGCCAGGATACGCCAGTGCTCGGCAACCTTGAGCAGTACCTGAGCATGATTCCCCACTTTTCCACCGTCAACTCCAAACATTGCAAATGTGTCTGGGTGGTCTGGCAGGAGAATGCGGACAAAGTACCCTGTCAGGACCGCATAATTGTCGCAGTCGAGATGTTGCTCGCGCAACAGGTCCGCAAGATCAAACTTTTGGCTGCTGCCATAAGGGGCCATAGCGTGCGCCGAAATAGCAGCAAAAGCGGCCTTCAGCCCCTGTTCGTCAAACCCAAAACTGGCCAGCCTCTCAGAAAGCTCATGATGGCAGTCTGAATAAACCACCGTTAACGTGCTCGGATCGCTTCTGATCTTTTCGACGGTCGACCCATCGAGACACTTCAGCGGGCGCCCCGGAAAGCCCCCGATTTCGGCCATCCGCCCGGAGTCTTGAGCTGCTGCCACGGTCGCAAGTACCGAAAGCATCATTGCTCCGGCAAACAGTCCCCAGGTTTTCATCGACAATCGCACGTCTCACCTCGTGTACATCAAGACGATCTCATCAAGCTCTAGCTCTGCACACGAGCCGGACAATTTGTTCAACGTAGGGCGCTATTGGGACCAAATGAGCCTGGCCACTCACTCGCACGCGATGATGGCTCGAACGAGCTCGTTTACTGTAATTTGCCTTCGAGCACCGTCAAACTACGGCAATAAGGTCCTGCCCAACCAGCACGCGCACCTGGCGACCGAGCAAGTCAAGCAGAAGCGCCACACGATCATGGTCGCTGACGCCTTCTACAAGCGCAAGGCTATCGGCGAATGCGCCCCTAACGAACCGAACCCTATCTCCGGGCGAGAGGGCCGATCGGTGAGCAAGTTTTATGAACCCGCCTTCGTCTTCGCGAGCCTTTAGCGCATCGATCACCTCGTCCTCCACGGAGGCCGGCCTTCCGCTCCGGCAGACAAGGTGCGAGACACCCAGCGTTGAATGAATGGCGCGCCATCTTTGAGTTGCGAGGTCGATCGCAACGAAGAGATAGCGCGGAAACAGCGGACGCATCACCGTATCCACCTTCCGGGCGTGGCTGCGGAGCTTCAGGTAACGAGGGAGATAGACAGCAAATCCCTGTTGACCAAGATTGGCCGCAGCCTTTGCTTCGGCGTTGACTTGCGTCTGCACGACGTACCAACGCCAGTGGCATTCCGTGGCCATTACGTCCCCCCCTGCTCTTGCGACGGTCGCAAACCCAATAGTTCGGGCACCAAGACTCTTGCCGAACCAAACGTGTCGACGGCATGATCAAAGCTGTTCTTTGCCTGGGTCAGGTGCGTAACAACGACAGCGTCAACCGGTTCGCGGACTTCATCATAGGAGCGAACCACCTTGACCCCGATAAATCGCGACATCGTCTCGTCGGGATCGACGACGGCGAGGATCGAGATTGGCCTGTCAACGGCGCACAGAATCGCGATTTCACACAGGTCGGATTTTCCCGCGAGCACTACTCTCTCGAAGCCTAGCGCCAGAGCGCGATCGAAAATCCTGCCGTATTCCTCCTTGGCTTTTCGAAAAAGCGAAAATGAGGAAGATAGGTATTTGATCGTCAACCGCGACTTTTCGGAGAACCCCTGTGGCGTGAGATAATAGGCATATCGGCGCGCTGGAGCATGACCAACCTTTACGAGCCCCTTCTTGATCGCCCGCTTCAGGTACGCGTTGACCAACCCTAACGCGACGCCGAGTTCGGCCGCGATCCGTCGCTGCGACCGTGCGCCGTCAGCCTCAACGGAGGTGAGCAGACTCAGCACGAGCCGCTCACTGTCTTTTTCTTCCGTCGGTGGCGTACCTATCATCTCGCCTATTCCCGCTGGGCTTGTGCTCCTACCGCGTTCACGCGATGAACGTCAAGCACCATAGCCCACGCTATCAACAGCCCAACCCGTTGATTACACAACTCATTTTCTACCCGCCAGATTCGGGCGGGTATTTCAGCAGAGTCGTTGTGAGCCTAAGCCAAATAGCGTGTCGCAAGCTCGGAGTAGCTGTAGCGCTTTGCAACAGCGATGCGTTCGTTCAACGGTCGTTCCGGAGTCTGCAATGCAGAAACCAGCGCGTTGGCGAGTGCGGCAGGATCATCCGGCTCACATTGGAATGTCACCAGATCTTCCAGGTCGGCAAGCGCTTTGTCTTCGCACGCGATGACGCTGCGCGGCGCAAACAGGCAATAGTCGAACAGCTTGTTCGGGCTGATACCGTGGTGATAGAGCGCATCCTTATGGAAAGAGACGACGGCGCAATCGGAGGCATGTAGCATGCCGTGCGCGATTGATCGCTCCACTTCATCATGGAATTCCACGTTCGCAAGATTTTCCGCGCGCTGCTTGAGCAGGTCTCGGGAGACACCTGAGCCGATCAAGATAAAATGGATGTCGGGGTTCGTCCCCCCGAGCAGGACTGCGGCATCGATGATGACCTCCATCGCGTTAGGAGGTCCCATGCCGCCCGCATAAAGCACGACCCGCCTGCCCTGTCGCTTCATGAGATTGATGCGATCAACAAGCGGGTAGTTCACGTTCTGGATATGGAGCGCGCTCTCTATCTCAGCCTCAGACACTCCGTTGGGGATCCACAAAAATTTGCCGGGCGTCAATCCCCGCTCGCGCATATGAGGTTCCGCACCAGCGAGCAGGCAAACGACGCGATCGGCAACACGGTAGGCGGACCGCTCCTTCCAACCGAGCACTTTTACAAGGGGATGCCAGACCGGAACCATTCCCAGAGCCACGATGCTCTCCGGCCAGAGGTCGCGAATCTCGACCCAAAACGCGGCATCAAACCGCCGCGCGACACGATGCGCCGCAGAGATGTAGAAGAGGTGCGGGCTTGAAGCAATGATGAGGTCGGGCTTGCCGAACAATTTGGCTATCGCGGTCGAACGAGCGCGAAACCGCGGCCCGAAACTCAGATTGTTCCAAAGCCGCCCCAGACTGCTGCCATAGCGAGGAGTATCGAGAAACCAGAAATCAACGTCGTGGACTCGCTGCGGCCCCGGCGCTCGGGGCTCCCTTTGAAGATGATGAAAGCCGGCGCTGACCACCAGCACACGGTGTCCCAATTTTCCCCACACATCGGCCAACCAGAACGGACGCCAGTGGCGTCCGAGTCCAGGCCCTCCCGCGAACGGATGAAGCAGCCAGATGTTCATGCTGCCGCCCGGGAGGAACAAAGCTCGCCATAGAGCCTGTTGAGTTCGGCCGCGTCGTGTCGCCAGTTAAAGTCCCTGGCTACGGCAGCCCGTCCCGCCAACCCCAGTTCGGTCGCCCGTTGAGGGTTAGCTGCGAGTGTAGACAGCTTCTCCAGCAGAGAAGCGCGATCCTTGATCGACACTACAAAGCCACATCCGGCCGCTTCAACAATCTCCTTCGATTTCGGCAGATCGCTGGTGATTACGGCCAGTCCGGCCGCCATATATTCAAAGAGCTTGGTTGGAAGCGAGTGCAGATAGTTCGGTTCAGGTAGAAGCAGGTTAAGTCCGACCAAACTTTCGTTCAACAGCGCGGCAATCTCGGAGCGCTCCAATTTTCCCCTATATGAAACGTGCGCGGACGACTTCTCCAGCCACCGTTCTTCTTCCGGGCCGATGGCACCCGCTAGTACAAGCGGCAAATTCACTTCGGCGCAGGCTTCCACCATTTCGATCAACCCGCGGTCAAAGCTCGTTCGTCCTACATAGACAGCCTGCCTGCGTCGCCTCGTCGCTGCGGTCGGCTCGATGAATTCGTCGAGCCGCACGCTGTTTCGCACCAATGTCACGGCTGCGCCATAGTCGCGAAAGCGCGCGGCTATGGTGGGCGTTGCGACAACGACCGCATCGAAGCGGCGAGCACTACTACGCTCCACCAATTCCATGCCGAACGCTACGAGCGGCCGCATCCAGCGAGGGATCCACTTCTTTGAGTGGATATCCGCCGGCACATCCTCGTGGACATCATAGATCACCTTGCACCCCCGGCTCTTCAGCAGCAACGCGAAGGGAATCAGCTCAGGATCGTGAAACTGTACAATGTCCGCGCCAGTCGAGCGCGCAAGCGCCGTCGCGGCCCGTCCCACTACCCAAGGCCGCTTCCATCGCGCGACTGCCGGCGATTCGACCAGCTTGAACTCGATGCGACCTGTGTCGCGGGGCCGCGGCGGCCGCGCCACGACGGTCACCGCATGACCTGCCTCGGAAAGACTCCGCGCTTCCTTTTCGACAATTCGAATATCGTCAGCCGAGTGAACACTCGACAGCATGCAAACCTTCATGGGACTTCAACCCCGAAGCGTTCGCTCCAGAGCGCCAGGCAATAGAGCCTCCAGCGCATCCCGAGATCGAGCCGATAAAATTTCTTCTTGAGCGCTCTCATGTCGACATAGCGGGCAAGAAGCGCGCTATCGATCACCTTTTCGTACATCGCAGGTGAGTGGCGGTTGAGCCATAGCTGATCGGGAGCTGCGAAGCCAATCTTGTCCTTCCGCCAGCAGATACTAGCCGGGAGAATGTTCTGCATCGCTGCGCGGAGTGGCCACTTTGTCCAACCCTGGTTCAGCTTGATGCGAGTGGATAGGCTCAACGCAAATTCGACAAAACGGTAGTCAAGAAATGGCAGGCGCGTTTCGATACCGAAGCGCATGGAATTCTTGTCCTCGAATCTCAGCAGCATCGGCAAATTAGTTTCGGTGATCTCCAGCACCTGCATCGCCTGCGCATCTCTCGTCTTCCGCGCAAACCGGCGGAGCGATTCCGGCAGATTCGGATTCTTAAGAAAGGCATATCGCCAGCGATAAAAGGCCGCACGCACCCCCGCCGAGCCAGCACCAAGTAGATACATCAGCAGTCGCTGTGACGAAATGCCCGCCTTGATGGCAGCACCGAAACCACGGACTGCTCCGCGCACTCCACCCCAGTAATAATGGTCGAGCAGCCAAGCGGCGTAATAGCGATGGTACCCCAACAGGGTTTCGTCGCCGCCCTGACCATCCAGAAGCACGGTCACCCCGTTCGCTCGCGCAGTTTTCATCACCTCGTACTGCATCATAATCGAGGGACCTGCGAACGGCTCTTCCTGGACATCTAGCAATGCTTCTGTTGTCGACGCGAACGCTTCGTAGTCCGGCTTGGTCCGCAACCAGTTCAGTCCGGAGTTCGTGGCAACTTCGGCCGCGTACGGCTCCTCGTTGTTGCTCGCCTGTTCACTGACCGCCGTAATCGCAAAGAAAGCTTCGCTCGAACTCTTGGCGTAACGCCGGGCGGCCAGCGTCGCGACGCTTGAGCTGTCCAATCCGCCCGACAAACAGGTTCCGACGCGAACATCCGAGCGCAAGCGTAGCCCCGTGGCGTCGTCCAGCAAGTCTCGCAGCAAATCAGCGGCACGTTCCTCATCTACGCCTTCCGAATGGGGAGCAAGAGAGTAATATCGTGCCATTTCGAAGCGACCTGTCGACACATCGACGCGCATCTGATGGCCAGGAGGAAGCTTTTCGATCCCCTTGAAGAACGTACGGCTGGTGTGGTCCGTCAAGCCGCAGACCAGAAAATCGTTCACCAGATCGTCTTCAGCCACCGGGCGTTCGATCAGAGGAAGAAGCTGCCGAATCTCGGAGCCAAGTGCGAACAGCGTTGGCGTATCGACGTAGTAGAACGGTTTCACACCGAAGCGATCACGGGCACAGAAAAGCGTGTTGTCACGCTCGTCATGAATGGCAAACGCCCACATGCCATTAAAGCGCTCAAGGCACTTGTCGCCCCAGCAGACATAGGCTGCTAACAAGACCTCGGTGTCCGAGGCCGTATCAAATGTGAAGCCGAGCGTCTCAAGCTCGGCCCGGAGTTCCAGATAATTGTAGATCTCGCCGTTGTATGTGATCCAGATCGGGAGATGTCGATCGCGCATCGGCTGAGCGCCATCATCGCTCAGATCGATGATGGCCAAGCGTCGGTGCCCCAGTCCGACATTACCGTTGACCCTCACTCCGCGCCCATCGGGTCCACGGTGAGCAACGAGATCCGTCAAATGGCCGACTTGGTCGGCATCCACGGACCCGGTCTTACTCAAGAGGCCGAATATGCCGCACACCGGATTGCCTTACCTACCTGGATTTGGGTCGGTGACGGACTTCAACGGAGCACCACCTCCCGAGCGCACTCCTCCGCAATTTCGGTGGGATGCCTAGCCCGGCCTTTTACCGCGTTCACGCCATGAACGTCAACATTGCGGGACCTCTCAGAGCGCTTCTGGCAGGGTGGCGACGGCGCCCTAATGGATGAGGAAACCCCGCGTCACCAGATCCGCCAAATGGAGGGAGGCCGCATCCGCGTGATAAGCCGACCAAATCCCATCATCATGGGGCGCGAGAGACTTGGCGCCATGAAACTCACTGTGCTGACCTGACCAACTCCCGTCATCATGGGACACCAAGTGCGTCAAAAACTGAGACTTGGCACTCTGAAGCTCGCTCACCAGATCGGCCAGTCCGGTGTTGTTCGTTGCAGCAGGTGTGACGAATTTTGCGACCTGATGGGTGAACTGCGTATCGGCGCGGAACACAAACGCGTCGTCATTGGCTCGGAAGACCTCTGTCGCCAACGATACGGCAGTCGGAGAAGATGAAATGCCGATGGTGTCATCACTGTTGCTCGATGGGGCAGCTGCAGAGACCGGAACCCCGATCACGCCGTCGCCATTCAGGTCCTGATGGAAGCTCGTCTCCAGCGCTCGCAGCGTCGGGTCGCTACCCGAAACAACGCCCCCGTCCCCCCCGGTCAGGTTGTTCGTGTAATTGCCATTGCTGTCGGTTGCCCACACCAAGTACTGGTCCGTGCCCGTGACTTTCCAGGCGACCTCATAGCCCGTTGCCGTCTGCTCCACACCGATCGGCGTGAACCCGGCAAACTGACCGACGACCACCGCCGCACCGTTGTATTTCAATACCGGCCCCGTCCCATCCTCAGGATTAAGGTAGTAATTGACGCCGAACTGCAGGAGGCTCGTCGAGCCAAACGCCTCGATTACCTTGGGCCCGATCACGCCGTCGCCATTCAGGTCCTGATG
>JGI24705J35276_12238252_pt1 | contig 17907 bp, 16 predicted proteins | sample TergutNt197P4_FD_35276 | JGI IMG/M metagenome (IMG submission 35276) | reverse complement strand
ACTGCCCGAGGTCGTCGCAAGCTTCTTTCACGCGCCAACTTGTCAGTACGCCGCCCTATGAGGCTTTATTTGCGACAAGCTTAGTAAGCCACGCCAGCGCCTTGATTTTGCCAGTGTCGCCGGAGGTGGAATCCATGCGCGGCCAATGCAGCCCCATGATCCGGACAACCGCCCCGCGGGCCGCGCCCGCCATAACGTTTTCCGGAATTACAGTTCTCACCCAACTCGAGAAGTTAGAGCAAAATTTACGCTGTCAGGGATCACGGCGTGGCAAGCGCAATTTTGCTCGGTTCCTTAACCCCGCCGAAGCAACCTGGCTCCCATATTTGGCCTCCCGAAACGGCCAACTCCAGTTTGGAGCTTTCTTCATGAAGACCCTTGTCACGCGTTTCCTGAGCGACGAGTCCGGCGCCACCGCGATCGAATATGCCCTGATTGCCAGCGGCATCTCGATCGCGATCATCGCTGCTGTCAACACCCTCGGCACCACTCTGAATGACAAGTTCATACACATCAACAGCCAGCTGGGCACGACTCCCTAAGCGATTGAGCGAGGCCGCCAACCCGGGAGCTTTTGACTTTCTCGTCCACTACGATTCCCGAGGCGAGAATTAAATCCACGCCACAAAGGAAGAGACACGCAGCTCCCCTTGCCGAAGAGAAATATTGCGCAATGAAAGCAATCAGTACTTCACGTCAGTCGTGCGCTATCGCGCCAGCAACGGGGCTTGTGTTCCGAGCAACCAATTATCCGATGGGGGCCCGTGATGCTGCGTAGAGCCGGATCAGATATTGCCCATGGCACGGCGACGGCAAAGGCGCCCCCGAGCGAGACGCCCGCCTACTTGGTTTGCCTTGCGTTATTGCTGGCGCTCATCGTTCTTGCCGCACGAATCGCCAGTGTTTTGTAGTACAAACCGCATTAACTCACCAAAGACTGTCTCGAAAACCTCCTCTGGCCGTTTTCCGGTTTATTTATCACTTGCAGCTAATCACTTGGATCTCATATCAGCCGCACCACCAGAGGCTAGCCATGATCCTCGACGTCACACGTCTTTTCCTTTTCCCAGCCTTGATGGCGTTTGCGGCGGCGAGCGACGTCTTTACGATGACCATCTCGAACCGCGTGTCGCTGGCGCTGGTTGCGGGCTTCTTCATTCTCGCCTTGGCGAGCGGCATGGCACCGTACGACATGCTGACTCACGTCGGCGCTGGCCTGCTGGTACTGGCTCTTGCGTTCACCTGCTTTGCCATGGGGTGGATCGGGGGCGGCGATGCAAAGGTGGCGGCTGCAGTCGCTCTTTGGCTCGGCTTTCCGCACCTCTTGACCTTCCTGCTACAGGCGTCGGTGATCGGCGGCGCATTGACTCTGCTCTTGCTGCAACTTCGACAATGGCCCCTGCCTCACGGGCTTACCCGACAGGCGTGGCTGATGCGGCTGCACGACAAGAAGAGCGGCATCCCTTACGGCATTGCGCTCGCCATCAGCGCATTGATGGTCTACCCCGAGACGGAATGGATGAAAGCGATTGATCTCGCTCACATTGCGCTGCGCTGAACGAGCCAAATAACCCCGCGTTAAGTCGATTTAGATACCCCTCATTAACCATGCTTTGACGAATAGCTGCTCATATTGATGTCACGGGCAGCGGCGGCGCGGCGTAGTGACGATGAGGACTTTCGACATGAAATGCAGGGGAACCACGACCAGGCTACGGGACTTCATGATCCGAGCCCTGTCGGTTTCGGCGGCAACCGCGCTGATGCTCAACCCGGCCTTGACGCCCGTCATCGCTGGTGGTTATGGCGTCAAGCCTCCAGTTTCGGTTGACGGCGAGATGAATGCTCGTCCCCTGTCGCTCGGCGTCGGCAAGTCGATCGTGATTGACCTGCCACGCGATATCAAGGATGTGTTGGTCGCCGATCCCAAGATCGCCAACGCGGTCGTCCGTTCCTCACAGCGAGCCTACCTCATAGGCGCCGCAGTCGGCCAAACCACCATCATCTTCTTTGATGCCGCCGGTCAACAGATCGCCGCCTACGACGTCGCGGTGAAGCGCGACCTCAATGGCATTCGCGCCGCTCTGAAGCAGGTCCTGCCCAATGCGGACATCCAGATCGATGGTCTCGGCGAAGGGGTTGTTCTGACCGGCTCGGCCGCCAACGCCATAGAGGCGCAACAGGCGAACGAACTCGCTACGCGGCTCGTCGGAAATGCCACCGGTGTGGTGAATTCGATCATGATCCGCGGTCGTGATCAGGTCATGCTGAAGGTGACGGTCGCCGAAGTCTCACGCTCGATCGTAAAACAACTGGGCGTCGACCTCTCGACCAGCTTCAACTACGGCACTGCCGTGGTGAACTTCACCAACAACACTCCATTCGGCGCGTTCGGCCAAGACCTGGTACCCGGCAACAACCTCGGCACAGCGTTCGGCAAAGCCGGGATAGACCCGACGACCGGGGCGACAATACCCAACGTCAAGGCGACACTGCGGGCGATGGAAAATGCGGGCATCGTGCGTACACTCGCCGAGCCGAATCTGACCGCGATTTCTGGCGAGTCGGCGACCTTCATTGCTGGTGGCGAATTCCCGGTAACGGGAACGAGCATCACCTGCACCGGGGCCATCTGCACGCCCTCGGTCGAGTTCAAGAAATTCGGCATAGGCCTGAACTTCACGCCGGTGGTGATGAGCGAGGGCCGGATCAGCCTCAAGGTTGCGACCGAGGTATCGGAAGTGTCTCTTGACAATGCGATCTCGGTGTCCACCGGAGGCCTTTTAGGCGTCTCAACCGCGACGATACCTTCGGTCAAGAGCCGCAAGGTGGAGACCACGCTGGAAATTCCCTCTGGCGGCTCGATGGCGATCGCCGGCCTGATCCAGCAACAAACCAAGCAAGCGGTCAGCGGATTGCCCGGCCTGATGCGGCTGCCAGTGCTGGGATCACTGTTCCGCAGCAAAGACTTTATGAATAACCAAACCGAACTGATGGTGCTGGTGACGCCCTATATCGTTCGCGCAGTGGCGCAGAAGGATTTGTCGCGCCCGGACGACGGCTTCGTGGCGCCGGCTGATCCACAGGCTCAGCTGCTTGGCAGCATCAACCGCATCTACGGCGCACCTGGCCGAACCGATCCGGCGCGGAATTATCGCGGCACCTACGGCTTCATCACCGACTGAGACGAATGGGGCGAATGAGGAACCTGACAATGACCACGACACCACCTCTCAACGACAAACGCGCCTTTCGCCTCAGCGGCGCGATTGTCGGTATCGCCGTCGCGCTTGGCGCCTGCATGCATGACGACCGGACAGTCACCGGGTCCATTCCTGATGACTACAGGCAGCGCCATCCGATCGCGATCGAGGAAACCAACCGATCCATCGTCGTTTTCGTCGGACATGCGCGGGGCGGTCTGACCGCCTCCCAGCGCACTGACGTCATGGGTCTCGCATCGACCTGGCTGCAGGAGGGCACCGGCGCGATCCACATCGACGTGCCGACCGGCACGCCCAACGCGCGGCCGGCTGCGGAATCGCTGCACGAAATCCGCTCGATGCTGGCAGCCGCTGGCGTGCCACCGCGCGGCGTCCTCGTACACAACTATCGTCCGAGTGACTCCCGCTTCCTGCCGCCGATCCGACTGACCTACACCAAGATCACGGCGGTCGCGGGCCCCTGCGGACTGTGGCCGGAAGACCTCGGTCCTTCGATCAAGAACAAGAGCTGGTTCGAGAACAAGGACTACTACAATTTCGGCTGTGCCTATCAGCGCAATCTCGCGGCGATGATCGACAACCCGACCGATATCGAGCAGCCGCGATCTGAAACTCCAGTCTACACAATGCGCCGTACCAGCACCCTGGAAAAATATCGCAAGGGTACGGCAACGGCAGTCCAAGATCCAAATGCCGCCAAGGCCTCTGTGAGCAACGTCGGACAATGATCAGTTACCCTCGCCAGACTCAAGAACAGCAGCAGCCGGCTGCCTCACCGCCGGTTGAGGAAAACATCGCCCCGGCACCGCGCGTGTCGGTGCAGGCCTTCTGCGAATCCATGGAGACCGCCTCCGCCGTGCAAGCGGCGGGCGAAGACCGCCGTCTGGCCAAAGCCCATGTGAAGATCCAGATGGGCGGGATGGCGGCCGCGATCGAGGCCTACAGCTCCGCACCAACGCCGAACGTCATCATCCTGGAAAGCAATGGGCGTGCCGACCTGCTGGTCGGGCTCGACCAGCTCGCCACCGTCTGCGACGCGGGCACCCGCGTCATCGTGATCGGCCGCACCAACGATGTGACGCTCTACCGCGAGCTGGTGCGTCGCGGCGTCAGCGACTACGTACTGACGCCGCTCACTGCGCTCGATGTCGTACGATCAATCTGCAACCTGTTCTCCGCACCCGAAGCCGCGGCCGTCGGCCGCATCATTGCGGTGGTCGGAGCCAAGGGCGGCGTCGGCGCCTCAACCATTGCCCACAACGTCGCATGGTCGATCGCGCGCGACATGGCGATGGACTCCGTCGTGGTCGATCTCGACCTCGCTTTCGGCACCGCCGGGCTCGACTACAATCAGGACCCGACACAAGGCATCGCTGAAGCGGTGTTTTCGCCCGACCGGATCGACACCGCCTTCATGGACCGCTTGCTGTCGAAATGCACCGACCATCTGAGCCTGCTGGCCGCACCGGCAACGCTCGACCGGGTCTACGATTTCGGCACCGAGGCTTTCGACGCCGTCTTCGACACGCTACGTGCGACCATGCCGTGCATCGTGCTCGACGTCCCGCATCAATGGACAGGCTGGACCAAGCGTGCACTGGTCGGAGCGGACGATATCCTGGTCGTCGCCGCACCAGACTTGGCGAACCTGCGCAACACCAAGAACCTCTTCGAGCTCCTCAAGGCGTCTCGTCCCAATGACCGGCCACCGCTCTACTGCCTGAACCAGGTCGGCATCCCGAAGTTTCCGAAGATTCCTACAGCCGATTTCGCCAAGGCGATGGAAAGCGCGCCGATCGTGGAGATTCCGTTCGATCCGCAGGCCTTCGGGTCGGCGGCCAATAACGGCCAGATGATCGCGGAAGTCTCCGCCAACCACAAGTCGGTCGAACTGTTCCTGCAGATCGCGCAGCGCCTGACAGGGCGCAGCGAGGCCAAGAAGCCGCGATCATCCTTGCTTTCACCCTTGATTGAGAAGTTGCGGCGCAAATAGGCGGGCGCATGGAGTAGTAACGTGTTTGGTAAGCGCAGCGGAACGGACACCGATTTTCGACCCTCCCAGCCGGGCACCCCACCGCCGGTGCCTCAAGCGGCTCCAGCGTCCCCTTCGCGCGTGCCGTCGTCGACGCTTCCGTCGCCGCCGCTCGTTCCAGCTACGCCGGCGCCCACTGTCGAGAGCCGCCGCTCGGAAAATTACTACGAGGTCAAGGCAACGATCTTCGGTGCCCTGATAGAGGCCATCGACCTTGCCCAGCTCGCCAAGCTCGACCCCGAGTCGGCGCGAGAGGAAATCCGCGACATCGTCAACGAAATCATCGCGATCAGGAGCATCGTGATGTCCATCGCCGAGCAGGAAGAATTGCTCGACGACATCTGCAACGACGTCCTGGGTTATGGTCCGCTCGAGCCCCTGCTGGCGCGCGACGACATCGCCGACATCATGGTGAACGGCGCCGACAGGGTTTACATCGAAGTCGGAGGCAAGATCCAGCGCACCGGCATCCGCTTCCGCGACAACCAGCAGCTTCTCAATATCTGCCAACGCATCGTCAGCCAGGTCGGTCGTCGCGTCGACGAATCCTCGCCGATCTGCGACGCGCGCCTCGCCGACGGCTCACGCGTCAACGCCATTGTCCAGCCGCTGTCGATTGACGGTCCCGCGCTGACCATCCGCAAATTCAAGAAGGACAAGCTGACGCTGGATCAGCTAGTCAAGTTCGGTGCGATCACTCCGGAGGGCGCCGAGATCCTGCAGGTCATCGGCCGCGTCCGCTGCAACGTGCTGATCTCTGGCGGTACGGGCTCCGGCAAAACGACGCTGCTCAATTGTCTCACCAACTACATTGATCATGATGAACGCGTCATCACCTGCGAAGACGCGGCCGAATTGCAGCTGCAGCAACCCCATGTGGTGCGACTGGAAACCCGCCCGCCCAATATTGAGGGCGAAGGTCAGGTGACCATGCGCGAACTGGTACGCAACTGCCTCCGTATGCGCCCTGAACGCATCATTGTTGGCGAGGTGCGCGGACCTGAAGCCTTCGACCTGCTGCAGGCCATGAACACCGGCCATGACGGCTCAATGGGCACCCTGCACGCCAACAACCCGCGCGAGGCGCTGTCACGCTGTGAATCCATGATCACGATGGGCGGCTTCTCCCTGCCGTCACGGACCATTCGCGAGATGATCTGCGCCTCCATTGATGTCATCATCCAGGCCGCTCGCCTGCGCGACGGTTCGCGGCGCATCACCCACATCACCGAAGTGATGGGTCTGGAAGGCGACACCATCATCACCCAGGACGTCTTCCTCTATGACATGGTCGGCGAAGACGCCAACGGCAATATCATCGGCCGACATCGCTCGACCGGCATCGGCCGGCCGCGCTTCTGGGATCGAGCCCGCTATTACGGCGAGGAGAAGCGCCTAGCCGCCGCACTCGATGCGGCGGAAGGGCCGCCGGCCAGCTGAGGTCTGACAAGATATGAACCTGCAAGTGCTCGCTATCGCCTTCCTCATCACCGTCACCGTCGGTGGCGTTGCCTGGGTTTTCCTCCACCCACACCTGTCCGGCGAACGAAAGGCGGAGAACCGTCGCGCTTCCGTCACGCGCGGTGAGTCCACCCGAACCGAGCGGACCGAAAGAATGAACCAAGGCTCGCGCCGTGAGCAGGTGGAGAAAACACTCAAGGAGCTTGACGCGCGGCAGCGGAAGGCAAACAGAGTCCCGCTCCCAATGCGCCTGAAGCAGGCCGGTCTCACTTGGACGCCAACGCAATTCTGGATCGCATCCGGCGTACTCGCCGCTGTATGCTCCATCGCCCTGCTGGTTGCGGGCGCAGGATATCTTGCCGTCGCCGCCGTCGCCTTTGCGACCTTCCTCGGCCTTCCTCGCTGGATCCTGAACTTTCTCAAGAAGCGGCGTGAAGCCAAGTTTCTGGTTGCGCTACCTGATGCTGTCGACGTCATCGTCCGCGGCATCAAGGCGGGCCTCCCACTGTTCGATTCCATCAAGGTCGTCGCAGCCGATTCACCACAGCCATTGCGCGGTGAATTTCTGGCAATCTTGGAGACTCAGGCAATCGGCATGCCGCTTGGGGAGGCCTGTGCGAAGCTCTACGACAACATGCCGCTGCCTGAGGCGAACTTCTTCGGTATCGTCATATCGATCCAGCAAAAATCCGGCGGCAACCTCTCTGAAGCTCTCGGCAACCTCTCCAGGGTGCTGCGGGACCGCAAGAAAATGCGGGAAAAGATCCAGGCCATGTCGATGGAGGCTAAGGCGTCGGCCGGCATCATCGGCGCGTTGCCGATCGTCGTGATGTTGCTGGTCTATGCCACGACGCCTGGATACATCTCTTTGCTATGGACCAATTCCACCGGTCAGATGCTGCTCGCAGGCAGCGGCGTCTGGATGTTTATGGGCATCATGGTGATGAAGAAAATGATCAACTTTGATTTCTGATGGTGTCGCATGTTCGAATTTCTCAACGAGAAGCTGCATGACTTTCACTTCATGGCCACACTGCTTGGAGCGATTTTTGCCAGCCTGACCGCTTATTCCCTTGCGGCGCCCCTGCTTGCCGGTGACGACCTCAACAAGCGGATGAAGGCTGTCGCGAGCGAACGGGAGCGTATTCGCCAACGCGAACGCGAACGACTGAACAAGAGCGCGAAGGTCACGCTGCGCCAGACACCCAAGGAGCTGGTCTCGAGGGTGGTCGACAAGTTCAACCTCACCAAATGGCTTGCACAAGAGGAAGCGAGAGATAAGCTCTATATGGCCGGATATCGCGGCCAGGCGCCCTATATCACATTCCTGTTCGCCAGGATGGTGACGCCAATCGTCCTGTTCGCCGGCATAACGCTCTACATCTTCGTGATCGCGCCCATGAACAGGCCGCTGCCGATCAAAGTCGGCATATGCCTTGGCGCCGCCTATCTCGGCCTGCAACTTCCGATGCTGTTCGTGAAGAATGGCATCGCCAAGCGTCAACTATCCATCAAGCGCGCATTTCCGGATGCGCTCGACCTGCTGCTGATCTGCATCGAGGCCGGCATGTCTGTCGAGACCGCGTTTCGCAAGGTCGCCTCGGAAATCGCAGGTCAGTCGATCGCACTCTCGGAGGAACTCGCACTGACCACTGCGGAATTGTCATATTTGCCCGACCGCAAGGTGGCTTATGAAAACCTCGCACGACGGACGGGACTCGAAGGCGTTAAATCGGCCTGCCTTGCACTTCAGCAGGCAGAGCGTTACGGAACGCCGCTCGGCCAAAGCCTGCGTGTGATGGCGCAGGAAAACCGCGACATGCGCATGACTGAAGCCGAGAAGAAGGCAGCTGCGCTGCCGCCGAAGCTGACCGTGCCGATGATCCTGTTCTTCCTGCCAGTCCTGTTCGTGGTCATTCTTGGACCGGCCGGCATCAAGGTCACGGGTGCCGGTCATTGACGGGCCTGCGGTTCGAATGGCTTGAGCTGGACTCCAAGCAGGCTTTTCGCAGGTCTGCCCACGCATCGGCCTGCTTGGGTTTTTGTTTATATTATTGCAGGCTCTCCGCGCAAACGCGTTTCGCGTTTGTCGCATTGTAAAATCAATATTCACTTCGGCAAAAAAGCTCTCACTCGCAGCTCAGGCCTTATTACGACGAGTGCCGTTCATGCCAATTCCAGGAAGGTTTAACGGCAGCCCTTAGTCGGGCTGGCTGAACCGGGCTTGCCGGGAAGAGGTCACCGGCATCCGCCTGGGCGCGGGGCTTGCGCCGTCCTTGCGGTTCAGCATGTCCTTCAAATAGGCGACATTGGCTGCGGCCTCTTCGGGCGGCAGATCGGCCTTGACGATGGACTCCGCCTCGGCAAAACGCCCCTGCAGGCCGACCACCAAGGCAAGATTTTGTCGCACCCGAGCGCCCGCGCGCGGCGAGGCATAGGCCTGTCGCAGCGCTTCCTCCGCCTTCGGCAGGTCCTTGGACAACATGTAGGATAGCCCGAGGTTGGACAGCACTCCAGGCTCACCCGGTGCGATCTTCAGCGCACCGGCGTAATAGCGCCGAGCATCCTCATGTCGGCCCATCTGATCGAGTGCGGTGCCCTGCACCGAGAGAAGGCGCCAATCGGGATTGTCGGGCGAATGCGCCTTCGACAGCACGTCGAAGGCCTGCTGGTAATTGCCATTATCGGCGAGCGCGCGGCCGTATGCCGCGAGCAGCTCCTTGTTTCCGGGATGGGCGATAGTCGCCTGTTCGAGGACGGCTGCCGCTTGCGCTCTCTGGCCGTTCGCGCGCAAAGCCTGGCCGTAGGCCAGCGCAGCGTCCGCGTCCTTGGGATTTTTGCGATAACGTTCGCCATAGATTTCCGTGGCTCGCGCCGGATCTTTGGATGGAGCTTCCGCCCGCGACCCCAAGGAGCCCGTGACGTCGGACATGGTCTGGCAGCCGGCGACGCCGGCCGCCAGCATCGCAACCAGTGATGTTGACGCAAGAAGCCGGGCAAAACTGAACCGCTGACACATGATGTTCTGGCTCTCAAGCTGAATGCGGCAGCAATAGACTGTTAACCCTAATGGGCAGTTAACGCGCGATTGGCCGGTCGCGCCTTCACGAGGCGTGAAGCGATGTATGGGCAGGCCCACGCATTTTTTTCGGAAAACCGTAGAACACTTTGCGGTCGCAGCCCTTCGGGGCTGAGACCAGCAAGCGCTTGCCGCTGTTTCCGAGGACGGTTCGTAAGCGCCGATTGCAGGCGCGGCAAAACTCTGCAAAATCTACTGACGTGATCCATTCGCACCTGTCCGAGCCAGCCAATGCCATCCGTGTTCGAGACCTCAAACTTCGCGTCCGCCGTCCCCATCACCTTCGTGGCAAGATCGAGCTGGGATGCAGTCCGCGAGACGTTGTCGCCGTCGCAACGCCAATTCGCGGTCGCCAACGGCTTTGCAGCCAAGCCAGGTGCGCACCTCGCATTACCGGCCCCGAACGGAGCGATCGCGCAGATCCTCTTCGGCCTGGAAGACGAAGGCGCAAGATCCCGTGATCGATTCCGGCCCGGCGCCCTGCCCGCGCTGCTTCCTCGGGGAACCTATCGCTTTGCCAACGCCCCGCACGATGCGCGTCTGGCGACACTCGCCTTTGCGCTCGGCAGCTATCGTTTCGCGCGCTACCGCAAGGCGGATGATTCCGACGTCCGGCTCGTGCCGCCTGACGGCATCGATGTCGCCGAGATCGCGCGCATCGCGGATGCCGTGAGCTTGGCGCGCGATCTCATCAACACGCCGTCGAACGACATGGGGCCGGAAGAGCTTGCTTCTGCTGCTGCTGCGTTGGCGGACGAATTCGGCGCAAGTTTTGGCTGCATCGTGGGCGATGAGTTGAAGACGCGAAATCTCCCGCTGATCCACGCCGTCGGCATGGCATCCGCCCGCGCGCCGCGGCTGATCGATTTCAGCTGGGGCGACCCTGCGCATCCCAAGGTCACACTGGTTGGAAAGGGCGTCTGCTTCGACAGTGGTGGACTCGATCTGAAACCATCGAGCGGCATGCTGATCATGAAGAAGGACATGGGGGGTGCCGCCAACGTGCTGGCGCTCGCGCACATGGTGATGGATGCCAAACTCAAGGTTCGGCTCCGTGTGCTCATTCCAGCCGTAGAAAACGCGGTCTCAGGCAATGCCATCCGCCCGCTCGACGTGTTCCCCTCCCACAAGGGAATCACGGTCGAGATCGGCAACACCGACGCCGAGGGCCGGTTGATACTCGCAGACGCACTGGCGTTGGCGGATGAGGAAAAGCCCGATCTCCTGATCGACCTCGGCACCTTGACGGGTGCAGCGCGAGTAGCGCTGGGACCGGATTTGCCGCCCTTCTACACCAGCGACGAGGCACTGGCCGCGGACGTCGCGCGCTGCGCCGTCGAAGAGAACGATCCGTTGTGGCGCATGCCATTATGGATGCCCTACGATTCCTGGCTGGATTCGAAAACGGCCACCATCACCAACGCGCCGTCCGGCACCTTTGCCGGCTCGATCACCTGTGCGCTGTTCCTGCAGCGCTTTGTGGAACTGGCGAGGAGCTGGCTGCATGTCGACATCTACGCCTGGACACCGTCGGCAAAACCAGCCCGACCCGAGGGCGGCGAATGCCAGGCGGCACGCGCCCTCTACAAATTGTTGAGTGAACGCTATGCATGATCCACGGCTGACACCGGCGCGAGGCGACCTCGCCGCAAAATACCTCGAAGGCCAGGTGCAGGCAGCACGCTTCGTCACCGGTGAAGAGTTCGAGGTGACGAAAGCCATCGCGCCACTGCGCGGGCGGCCATTCTCCGACGCCATGCTCATGACGGAGGCGCTGCGCGGCGAACGCGTCATCATCTACGATCACAACGGTGAGGGTTGGGCTTGGGGCCAGTTGGTCAGCGACGGCTATGTCGGCTGGCTTCCCGACGCAGCGCTTGCGAAACCGGTGGCGGAGCCGACGCACAAGGTCACGGCACTCCGGACGTTCGCCTTTCCCGGCTCTTCGATCAAGCTGCCACCGCTGGTCACACTCGTCCTTGGATCGCGGATCGCGGTGGCGCACGAAGACAGCGGCTTCGCGGTCACACAGGAGGGCTGGTATCTGCCGAAGATACACCTTGGCGCTCTCGACCATCGGGAGCCGGATTTCGTTGCCGTCGCGGAGCGGTTTATCGGCACGCCTTACCTGTGGGGGGGCAAGAGCAGCCTGGGCATTGACTGCTCTGGCCTGGTACAAGTCTCGCTCACGGCCTCCGGCATCGGCTGCCTACGCGACAGCGACATGCAGCTGGCCAGCCTTGGCCGCACGCTGGAGCCGCATGAGACCGAAAAGCTGCAGCGCGGCGACCTGATCTTCTGGAAGGGCCATGTCGCGATTGTGCGCGACGAGACCACTGTTGTTCACGCCAATGCGCACCACATGGCGACCGTGATCGAGCCGACCGCCCAGGCGGTCGCCCGCATCAGGGAGGCCGGGAGCGAGGTGGTCTCGATCAGGCGGTTTTAGGTTGTGACAAGGAAATATTGACCCTCGCTGTATGAACCAATAACCAAATCATGGCGACGGATCATCAAGACAATATCGCGAAAGAATACAGATATGCGGCACGTACCGATGATACTCCTTGGCTTATTACTCGGCGGATTGCTTGGTGGTGAGCTTTCCTATCTTCTCATTAAGTATGCGCCGAGATCCTACGGGCCTAATGCCATCCCTATTGGTGAATTATTGGTCGTCTTTTGGTCGACTATTTTCGGTGCGATAGCAGGCGCCATTCTCCTGCCGGTCATTGTTTCGAGCTTGCGCAAGACCAAGCGTGTAATGATGATCTTCGGCTTGTTGGTCGGCGGGTTGCTTGGTGGTGAGCTTTCCTATCTTTACATTGAAAACTATATGTCGCTCTATGGGCCTAATGCCAACACCGTTGGCGAAGAATTCTGGCTCTTCCTTTGCTCGACCATTTTCGGCGCGATAGCAGGCGCTCTCCTACCGGTCCTTATTTTGAGCGAGGCCGATCAACAAGAAAATCAAACTCCTTGAATAAATAAGTGAATCGACAGCACTTCCACCGGGCTTGCCCCGGTGATTCCAGTGCGAGCGAAGCTCGTCACACTTGGCGAGAACTTCATGCGTCCGCTCACGCGGACGATGGATTGCCGGGTCAAGCCCGGCAATGACGATGAGAGGCACTTAGGTTGCGACCGCACCGTCGCCGGCGGTCTCCAGCCGGAACGCGGCGGCAAAGAGCGCACGTGTGTATTCCGTCTTCGGGTTCTTGAAGAGCCCGGCAGCGGCTCCTTCCTCCACAACCTTGCCGCCGCGCATCACGATGAGATGGCTGGCCAGCGAAGCGACCACGCGCAGATCGTGCGAGATGAACATGTAGGTGAGATCACGCTTGCGCTGCAATTCGCGCAACAGATCGACCATCTGCGCCTGGAACAGCATGTCCAGCGCGCTGGTCGGCTCGTCCAGCACGATGAAATCAGGCTCCAGCACCACTGCGCGGGCAATACTGATGCGCTGGCGCTGGCCGCCGGAGAACTCATGCGGATAGCGGAAGCGCGTCTCCGGATCGAGACCAACATCCTGCAGCGCCTTGACGACGCGCGCCTCGCGCTCATCGCGCGACAATTTCGGCTGATGCACGCTTAGTCCTTCGCCGATGATGTCGCCAACCGACATGCGCGGACTGAGTGAGCCGAACGGATCCTGAAACACGATCTGCATGTCGCGCCGGAACGGGAGCATATCCTTGAACCGCAGGCCCTGGATGTCCTTGCCCAGGAAGACGATCGGGCCATCGGAGGAGATCAGACGCAGCAGTGCGAGCCCCAGCGTGGTCTTGCCGGAGCCGGATTCGCCGACCACACCGAGCGTCTCACCCTTGCGCACGGCAATGCTGACGCCATCGACCGCCTTGATGTGTCCAACCGTCTTGCGCATCAGCCCGCGCTTGATCGGAAACCACACCTTCAGATCGTCCGCCGACATCACCACGGGAGCCTGCGGCTGCGGCGGCGCCGGGTCTGGCTTCGGCTCTGCGGCAAGCAATTCGGTCGTATACGGATGCTTCGGATTGCTAAAGACCTCCTCGACCGGACCATGCTCGACGATCTTGCCGCCCTTCATCACACAGACAGTGTCTGCAATGCGACGCACAATGCCGAGATCGTGGGTGATGAAGAGGAGGCTCATCCCGACGCGCGCGCGGATATCGGCGAGCAGCGCCAGGATCTGCGCCTGCACGGTCACGTCAAGCGCAGTGGTGGGTTCGTCCGCGATCAGGAGGTCGGGCTTGTTCGCAAGCGCCATCGCGATCATCACGCGCTGGCGCTGACCACCGGAGAGCTGGTGCGGATAGCTGGAGAGCCTTGTCTCGGGATCGGGAATGCCGACCTGCGTCAGCAATTCCAGGGTGCGCTCACGCGCCTTCACGTTGCTGGTCGGATGATGAAGCTGGATGATCTCGCGAATCTGCCCTTCGATTGTGTGCAGCGGATTGAGCGAGGTCATCGGCTCCTGGAAGATGACGGAGATCTCGCTGCCGCGGATCCCGCGCATCTCCTGCTCCGACAGGTCGAGGATTTCGCGCCCCTTGAAACGAATGCTGCCGGAGGGATGCGAGGCGCTCGGATAAGGCAACAGTTTCAGGACCGACAGCGCGCTGACCGATTTGCCGGAGCCGGACTCGCCGACCAGCGCGACGCATTCGCCGCGTTTGATCTCGAACGAGACCTTGTCGACCGCCAACGTCGTGCGACCGCGCTGATGAAATTCCACCGAGAGATCGCGCACGGCAAGCAGCGGCTGGTTTATTGTGTCCATCGCGCCCCTCACCTGAACGTTTTGCGTGGATCGAAGGCATCACGCACTGCTTCGCCGATGAAGATCAGAAGCGAGAGCATGATCGCGACCGAGAAAAATGCGGTGAAACCGAGCCAGGGCGCCTGAACATTGGATTTGCCCTGTGACAGCAATTCGCCGAGCGAGGGCGAACCGGGCGGCAGGCCGAAACCAAGGAAGTCCAGCGCAGTCAGGGTCATCACAGAACTTGATACGATAAACGGCAGGAACGTCATGGTCGCGACCATCGCGTTCGGCAACAGGTGCCGGAACATGATCACCGCATTGGAGACGCCGAGCGCCCGAGCCGCCCGTATGTATTCGAAGTTACGCCCTCGCAGGAATTCGGCACGCACAAGGCCGACCAACGACACCCACGAGAACAGGAGCAGGATGCCAAGCAGCACGAAGAAGCCAGGCACCAGCACCGATGACAGGATCAGGAGCAGGTAGAGCGATGGGATTGAGGTCCATATCTCGATGACGCGCTGGAAGGTGAGATCAATCCAACCGCCGAAATATCCCTGGATTCCTCCAGCTGCAACGCCAATGATCGATGAGATGATGGTCAGGCAAAGACCGAACAGCACTGAAATACGGAAGCCATAGATCAGCCGCGCCACCACGTCACGGCCCTGATCGTCGGTACCGAGCCAGTTATATTCGAGGTCGCGGCAGCCGTTCAGCCCCTTCCTCTCCACCACCGGTTTGCATTGCGCTTCCGTCAGCATCCAGGTCGGCGGCGACGGGGCCGGCGTCGGCAGGTCAAGATTGTGAGTGCCGTAGGAATAGCGGATCAACGGCCAGACGACAGTGCCCCCCTTATCCTTGATCAGCTTTTGCAAATAGGGATCGCGATAGTCGGCCGCAGTCTCGAAATCGCCGCCGAATGTCGTCTCCGTATAGGTAACGAAGGCGGGCCAATAAAAATGGCCGTCGACCTTGATCAAGAGCGGCCGGTCGTTCGCGATCAATTCGGCAAACAACGAGACTACGAAAAGGATCATGAAGATCCAGAACGACCAGTAGCCGCGCCGGTTCGCCTTGAAATTCTCCCAACGCCGCTTATTCAACGGCGACGGAGCAAACGACTTGCGCGTGATCGGCACCACCTCGCCGAGCGGCGACTTGGTTGTGGTCTCGATGGGGGTTGGCGCGGTGATCGTCATCAGACCTCCCGTGCCTCGAAATCGATGCGCGGGTCGATCCACATGTAGGTCAGATCCGACAGCAGATTGACCACGAGACCAACGAGCGAAAAGATGAAAAGCGTGCCGAACACGACCGGATAGTCGCGGTTGAGCACGCTCTCGAAACCGAGAAGGCCAAGCCCATCCAGCGAGAAAATGGTCTCGATCAGAAGCGAGCCGGAGAAAAAAGCGCCGATGAAGTGGCCGGGGAAACCGGCGATGACGATCAGCATTGCGTTCCGGAAGACATGACCATAGAGCACCTGGCGCTCAGCGCAGCCCTTGGCCCGCGCAGTCATGACATATTGTTTGCGGATCTCGTCCAGGAATGAGTTCTTGGTCAGCAGCGTCATGGTTGCGAAGGCGCCCAGGGCCATCGAAATCAAAGGCAAAGTGATGTGCCAGAAATAATCGATGATTTTCCAGTACCAGGGGAATTGCCACCAGCCGTCCGACGTCAATCCGCGCAGCGGGAACCAGTTGAAGAACGAGCCGCCGGCAAACAGGATGATGAGCAGGATCGCGAACAGGAATCCCGGGATCGCGAAGCCGACGATGATCGCCGCCGACGTTGCCGTGTCGAAGCGCGAGCCGTCACTTATCGCCTTGCGAATTCCGAGCGGTATCGAGATCAGATATGTCAGAAGCGTCATCCAGATGCCGAGCGACATCGAGACCGGCAGCTTTTCCTTGATGAGTTGCAGCACGCTGACGTCACGGAAATAGCTCTTGCCGAAATCGAAACGGGCGTAATTCCACACCATCAGCGCGAAACGCTCCGGCGCCGGCTTGTCGAAGCCGAACTGCTTTTCCAGGCTCTTGATGAAGTCGGGGTCCAGGCCCTGCGCGCCGCGGTACTTTGAATTGAAGGCCTCGGAGCCGGCACCGACCTGACCGGCCGGGCGCGGCGCGAAGTCGCTGCCACCCGAAATGCGCGAGGTGCCGCCGGTGTCGGCACCGGAGAGCTGCGCAATCACGCGCTCCACGGGGCCTCCCGGTGCGAATTGCACGACCACGAAGGCCACAAAGAGGATCCCGAGCAAAGTCGGAATCATCAGGAGAAGGCGTCGGACGATATAGGCATTCATGGACTATTTAGCCTGCTCGGTCTTGTTCGTCTGCAAGGTCTTGTTCGTTTGCAGGGTCTTGGCCGCCTTGGCAGCGTCGAACCACCAGATATCCGGTACTCCGGCCGCGTTGGCGTAGCGCGGCAGCTTCGGTGGGCGGCTGAACTGATCCCAATAGGCGAGGCGATGGGTCGTGGCGTACCATTGCGGCACCCAATAGCGCCCGGCGCGAAACAGCCGATCGAAAGCATGGCAGGCGACGGTCAAATCCGCGCGATTGTCCGCAGCGATGATTTTCTCCACCATGGCGTCGATCGCCGGACTGGCGATGCCCGCCAGATTGTACGACCCCTTGGTTGACGCGGCCTGCGAGGAGAAGAACGGGCGCATGCCGTCGCCGGGCGTCGCCGACATGCTGAAACGCTCAATCGTCATGTCGAAATCGAAATCCTCCACCCGCCTGCGGTATTGCACGGCATCGACGAGGCGGAGCGTCGCCTCGATACCGAGTATGGCGAGATTCTTGATGTAAGGCCCGTGATGCGGCTCCAGTGACGGCTCGTCAGCGAGGAACTCGATCCTGAACACTTCGCCATTTGGCAAACGCCGCTTGCCATCCTTGATAGTAAGCCCTGCATCGTTCAAGAGTTGCTGCGCCTTGCGCAACAGCGTCCGGTCCTGGCCCGAACCGTCAGAGACAGGCGGCACGAACGGCTCACCGAACACCTCGTCGGGCACCTGACCGCGGAACGGCTCAAGCAGCTTCAATTCTTCCGGTGAAGGCGGCCCGCCTTTGACCATCATGTCCGAGTTCTGGAACGGGGAGACCGTGCGCGTATAGGCGCCGTACATGATGGACTTGTTTGTCCATTCGAAATCGAAGGCATTGATCAAGGCTTCGCGCACGCGCGGATCTTTGAACTTCTCGCGGCGGGTGTTGATGAACCAGCCCTGCGCGCCGGAAGGCGTTTCATCGGGCACAGTCTCCCGCTTGACGCGCCCCTCCTTCACGGCAGGAAAGTCGTAACGCGTCGCCCAGATGCGCGCGGTGAACTCCTCGCGGTA
>JGI24705J35276_12238253_pt1 | contig 17929 bp, 12 predicted proteins | sample TergutNt197P4_FD_35276 | JGI IMG/M metagenome (IMG submission 35276) | reverse complement strand
TATACAAGCAGTCAACCTCTTCAGCGGCGAAACAATCTACACCATCAACACAACCAACCCACTGCGTTGCGGTATGACCACCAGATACGGCCATATCAACCAATATGGCGCCATCGGACCATTTCTTTGGACAACTGGCACACTCCCAGCCGGTGACACAGGCGGAACCCTACTTAACCAACAAAACAGCACCACACAATGGAACATGTACAACGCCCTAAACGGACAATACATCCTAAGCGTCGTCAACGGCTCCTCTCTAAACCTAAGACCTGACGAAAACGGCAACTTGATCGGATACTTTATCAACAACACCGCTGGAACCGAAACAGTCTATCCCGCACCCGGACAAAGCAAAGTAGTAACAACCACCGGTCCTCACCTAAGCATGGTAAACATGACTATGGCTATCGGTCAAACTGGCGGATCATGGCAAGCACCTAGAAACACTGTACGCCAAATGTCCACCGGCATAATGTGGACCGTAGAACTACCCAATAACATCTCAGGCATACCCATCAACCCCGGACTCTACATTAACGCAATTGTCGGCGACGCAGTCGTCATGACTTCAGGCATGGTTCACTCACAAGGCGCAGGCGGCGAAACCGCCGGCTGGAACGTTTACTGTAGCATCGATGCAAACACAGGCGAATTGCTATGGGCCAAAAACTTGACCTACACCGATGGATGGAACTCATTTTTGCCCTACACAAGAACATCCACAGCATACGGTGAAGGCATAATCTACAACATGAACGACGTCAACTATGCCATCGAAGCATTCGATGCACGAACAGGCAAAAAAGTCTGGACTAACACATTCACAGGCGACAATGGAGCAGCACCAAACAGCTATGACCTCTTTAGCCTAAAACCCTATGTGGCAAACGGCTTACTTGTCACTGAGGGCCTAGGAGGCGACATATGGGGTCACAACGCAACCAACGGCAACCTAGTCTGGTACACCAATACCACCAAACTCATCGGCGATCCAGGCATCGAAACACCCTACGGTATCTGGCCACTTTGGGTCTTCAACTGTGCAGGCTTTACAAACGACGTCGGATACCTCCCCATCGGCCATGAATACAATCCACCTTTGTTCCACGGCGCACAAATGTTAGCAGTCAACCTAACCGATGGCTCCCTTATCTGGCACGAATTAGGCACCTACACCCGATCCACAGCCATCGCATATGGAATCATGCTCTCGATGAACGCATATGACAATCAAATCTATGCCTTTGGTAAAGGCCCAAGTAAAACAACAATCTCAGTCCCACAAGTCGGCATATCAACCTCAACGCCCATAACTATCACTGGCAGAGTAACCGATATAGCCGATGGTTCAATGCGTCACGATGTAGCTGCAAACTTCCCAAACGGTGTCCCATGTGTCTCTGACGAAAGCCAGAGTAAATTCATGGAACATGTATATCAGCAGCAACCAAAACCATCCGACACCACAGGCGTCAAAGTTACCCTCAATGTAGTCGACGGTAACGGCAACTACCGCTCAATCGGATCAACAACAACTTTTGATGGTACATACGCACTTGTTTGGACTCCCGATATCGATGGGCCATTCCATGTGATTGCAAACTTTGAGGGCACTAACAGCTACTATCCCTCATCAGCAACAACCTACCTCTACGCAAGCGACCCTGCCGCACCCGCACCAACTACTTCTGACCCCACAGGCTTAGTAACATCCGCTGACCTGCTAACCTACCTCTCAGTAGGTGTCATCGCAATCATCATTGCAATAGCAATCGTAGGACTGCTTATCCTCAAAAAGAAATAAACAATAAAACAAAATAATCCTCCCTTTTTTTATTTTTAGATAGTTATTTGTTTTCACCCTAAATCCTCATATTTTTGGTTGCTCGTCACACTCAGCAGGACAGTTTTGTTGCTAAAAGTGCTCAAGCTGGATTTATAGCCCGTTTACGCAAACAGATCAATCGCCAAACAGGTACTTGTCTAAAATCAAACTTGAGGGCTACAAAGCAAACTAAACTTGACCAGTGTGAAAACAACCGAAATCTTCATTTTGCTCTTAAAAGCCGAAAATCCTGTTTTGTCAAATGTTATCTGTGGACCTTAATTTTCTAAAAAACAGGTATCATCCCGATGAGTAGTAACGGGCGATATTTATCTCAAATCACTGGACTTTACAAAGTTTTAAATATATATTGATTCTCCATGAGTTTTTAAAACAAGCACTATTTGCCTTGTTTAACTTAGGAGCAAAAAATGAAATGAACAACAAAAAAGTCATGTCTGTACTAATGGTTCTGTTTCTGACTACATTAATCGGAACCTCACTATTAGCAACAGCAAGTGCACACAACACAGCAAATGATCAATCAACTTGGACTATTATCTCATATGCTTACATGAGCGTTGCCCCCAACCCCGTAGGTGTCGGTCAACAAGTCAATGTTTGTATGTGGGTAGATGTTGCGCTTCCAAGCGCGACGCTAGAAAACGAGATTCGTCGCCATGACTACAGTTTAACTATCACTGCACCCGACGGGAAAACTGAAACTCACAACTGGCCCATAGTCTCTGACCCCACTGGTGTACAATTCTTCGTATACACCCCCGGTCAAATCGGTAACTATACCTTCTTCTTTAGTTACCCCCAGCAAACCTACACTTGGGAGGGTACCTATAAAGGTGATATATTCACTGCAAGTAACCGAACAAGAACTCTAACTGTAACCGAGGAACAACTCCCTACCCCAATCGACAGTTACCCGCTTCCAACTGAGTACTGGACACGCCCCATAGAGCAACAAAATACCTACTGGTACTCCATATCCTCTAACTGGTTAGGCGCACCCTTCATCACTGGTGCAGGTGTAGCATACACAGGTGGACAACAACCTGATGGAATTGCACCCGAGAGTGCTCACATCATGTGGACTAAACCGTTACAGTATGGTGGAATTGTCGGCGGAACCAATACTCAAATACTAGGCGAAGGCTACTACGAAGGCTTATCATATAACCCACGTTTTGGCAACCCTATCATTATGCATGGAACACTGTTTTACCAAGAACCCCTAGGCAACAGCGGTACAGGAGGCGACTATCTCTCAGTTGACCTACGTACAGGTCAAGAGCTTTGGCGCATAAACGCTTCTGCAACTGGAACATCCTTGGTTCCATCCTTTGGATACATCTACACCTATGATGGTCCCAACCAACACGGTGCTTTGCCTAACGGTTTGCTGGTAGCATCCACAACTGTTGCTAACCAAGGTACCGTTTGGCGCACTTATGACCCCCGTACTGGCTATCTGACTTCTATGAACATCACAAACGTCCCAGGGGGAGTAAACGTTGCAGGTCCATCAGGTGAATACCTCAAATACGTCTTGACAAACTATGGCACAGCAAGCAGCCCCGACTGGTATTTGGCGCAATGGAACAGCTCTAGAGTCTTTGGTGGCGGTTTGGGTACAAATCCATCCAACTGGTATAGCGGGCGAGTAAACGCAAGCCTGCCTGCATGCTATGACTGGAACACCTCAATTAGCCTCAAAGGAACCGGCTGGGGCGTCGGCACAGCAACAAGAGGCGCCGTTCCCCTGGTCATAGTTGATGATCTACTTCTCTGTGTTCAAGGAACCTTTGGAGGTCACGTCGGCGACTCAGGCGCAACCGTAACCCAAAACCCAGCCAACATTACTGCTATCAGCTTAAACCCCGATAAACTCGGCCAAGTACTCTGGACCCAAACCTACCAACAAGCACCCGAAAACAATACCCGCTACATATCCACATGGGACCCAACCAATGGTGTCTTTGTCTTCTCCGATAAAGAATCCTTTGCCAACTATGGTTACAGCACAACCACTGGAAAACTCCTCTGGGGGCCATCCTATCCTCCAGACACATCCTCAGTTGACTGGAACTTTATGATCTGGCACACACCCTTTACCCAATACGGCAATCTCTACACCTGCGGCTATAGCGGTCTACTCTACTGTTATAACATCACCACCGGCCAACTCTCCTGGACATTTGGAAACGGCGGCCCCGGTAACAGCACCGCTGCAGGTCTCGCAAATCCATACGGTTACTACCCACAATTTGTCGAATCAGTCGCAGACGGTAAAATCTACATGGTAGGCAACGACCACTCACCTAACAGCCCCCTGTTTAAAGGCTCGCAACTACGATGCGTAGATGCCATCAACGGCACAGAACTCTGGAGCACATTTGGATGGGGCAACATGATGAGCGGCAACTGCGCCCCAATTGCTGATGGCCAACTCACAGTCTACAACCCCTATGACGGCCAAATCTACAGCTATGGCAAAGGCCCAAGCGCACTAACTGTTGATATAACACACGACGTGATTCCAAGCGGCAGTAGCGTTATGATCAAAGGCACCGTAACCGACATCGCCTCAGGCACCCAACAAAATGAACAAGCCGCCCGATTTCCACACGGCGTACCCGCAGTTTCCGACATATCCCAAAGCGATTGGATGGAATACGTCTACATGCAAAAACCCCGGCCATCCAATGTCACAGGCGTCACCGTTACTCTCTCAGTGATTGACTCAAACAACAACTACCGCCCAATCGGCACCACCACCACAACTGATGGCTTCTTTAGCCTCAACTGGACCCCAGATATCGAGGGCCACTACACAGTCTACGCATCATTTGAGGGCAGCAACTCCTACTACCCATCACGTGCCGTAACAGCATTCGCAGTTGACCCCACAGCACCTACACCCACAGCACAACCCCCACTTCAGCTACCACCCACCGAACTGTACTTCGCCCTATCAACAGTTGCCATCATCATTGCAATTGCCATCGTCGGCACAATCATCATCTTTGTGCTCAAAAAACAACCATAAAAAAATAATAAACAACCAAACTCCCTCTCCTTTCTTTTTTATTGACAGTATGCCTCCCAAAATAGACTTTAAAATTTATATGTTCGCTATAGACTTATGATGAACAATTGATTTCGTAGAAAGCAAATGTTGCTTTGATGAGGAACTTTAATAAATGATGTTTGTGCAAGCCCGAAGTAAATTGTTGTTTGGGTAGGCCATTTGATAACATTGTTTACTAACAAGAGACAAAATATGTCTTTGGCTTTTGGGAAAGAAGTGATTGGTCCGCTAAAAAAATTCAGGTTCGCAAAGAAGCGTATCACAGTTCATTATCCCTTGAGATTGTTGCCCTTTTTGTGTGTCGCCCAAACCTTTTCTTGTTGAGGTGGTAATAATATGAACAGCATTCTCGAATACTTGGATTTGTGTGTAGAGAACGATCCTGCTCGTTGTGTGTTTAATTTTTTGGATTGCAGTCGCGAACCTTTTGGTATGCAGAAAATTAGTGTGAAACAACTCTATGATAAATCACGCGATATGGCCGGGACATTAAAAAAGAAAGGTGCAAAAAAGGGTGACCGGGCCATAATATTTTCTATGCAGGATGCCGGTACCATCTATGCAATTTTTGGCTGTATGATGGAGGGGGTTATCTTTACTGTTATTCCACCACCTATTGATGAGGCTAAATTGTCACGGTTTATTTCTGCACTTAACTCCTGCAAACCAAAATTTCTCATATCCAATTATGCCCTAGAGCAAGAATCAAAAAGAAACATAACCAAGACCCTGCTCAAAAAAGCGTTTCTGCGTGTTATAACTCTCAAGCGCATATACACTGACAAGTTAGCTAAACATGAGCACTATACTCCTCATAGAAACTATCACAAAGATGATCTGGTATATCTACAATATACCTCCGGTTCCACATCTGAACCTAAAGGCGTTATGGTAACAAATGAAAACCTAATGAGTTGCATTGACGATTGTAGAGAAATCATAGATTTCACAGATGGTTACAATCTTGTATCATGGGTTCCATTTTATCACAATATTGGCTTGATGGCAGCTATATTTATTCCCCTTGTCGTCAAAACAGGTACCGCATATTTAATACCTACCCTTCAATTCCTGCAAAAACCAACAATCTGGATAAAAACCCTATCTGATTTCAAAGTTAATGCAACCGTAGCACCCAACTCTGCATATGAGGCCTGCACCAAACTCATCAGCAAACAAGACGCCAAACAATATGATCTATCCCATGTAACCCTTCTAATTAATGGATCAGAATTTGTGTACTCACAAACCATAGAAAAATTCTGCGACCTATTTGATATCCAGCAAAAATCATTCGCAGCTGGATATGGCTTATCTGAATGCGTTTGTGTCGCTACCCTCTCACCTCTTTGCTATAAATGCCAAAAAATCGACGTTGATCAATATCTAGCCGGGCGATTCATTACAACGGAGAACAAAAATCACAAATTAGTCGTCAGTCTAGGTCAACCATTAAACAATTTAAAAGTTTTAACCGTAAAAGACAATGGATCTCTTTGTGCAGAAAATGAAATCGGAGAAATCTACATTCAAGGCAACAACGTTTGCCAAGGTTATTGGAAAAATCCCTCTGAAACAAAACGCTTTCAAGCAACCATTAACGGAGTTGAGGGATACTTTTACCGTACAGGCGATATGGGCCTAATCTTTGAGGGCGACCTCTACCTCACAGGCCGCTTAACCGAGATGATTATTGTTAATGGCAAAAACATTTTCCCAAGCGATGTGTCCCTTCTTCTACAACAACAATGCCCCACCCTACAAAAAGACACCATAAGCATTTTCTCTATCCAAACCGAGAATAAAGAAGAACCCATACTCTGCCTAGAAAGCGACGAATGCGCCTTTGCTCCTCTGGTACGCGATATTAATCGAACAGTGGCACAGTCCTACAACTTTTCTTTTAGTAACATTGTGTTTGTCCGAAAAAACACCTTCCCCCGTACCGATAACAGAAAAATCAAAATAAAAGCCATCAAACAACTCTATGAACAAAACAAACTAGATGTGCTATACAGCACAAAAAACTCTCCTATCAATGATGCTACCAATATCTCAGATGAGTTAACAATCACCTTATCAGCAAAGGCTTCCATAGACGAGATAAAAGCCTGCGTAAGATCAGTATTTAAAAAATTCGTTGCACCTATAGAGTTTGATGATACTACCCTCTTTACGGATCTAGGCACGAACTCTCTTACAGTTGTTGAGATGCTAAGTAAACTCGAACGCCAATCAGGTATAGAGATCGATATTAGACAAATTACCAGTGCATTGAACGTAAATGACCTCTCACTCCATATTCAACTCTCCCTGCGAGGCGAAAAACATAACTCACTCAACTTAGATGCCGAATGCATTCTACCAGACGATATCCGGTCCCAACAAAACTATACCATACAACCCGACCAATGTCACAATATCTTTCTCACCGGAAGCACAGGCTTTTTGGGCGCCTATTTAATTCGATCTTTAATTAAACAAACCAATGGAAATATCACTCTTTTTTGCCATGTCCGAGCAGAAAACCAACAAAACGCCATGGAACGTATCATTAAAAATATGCAATTCTTCCAATGCTGGGAAGAAAACTTCCAAACCAAAATCATAGCCGTACCCGGAGATCTAAAAAAACCCCACCTAGGCATCGAAGACAACCTCTACACTAACCTCTGCAATACCATAGATGCCATATATCACAACGGGGCAATATTGAATTTCTTGTTCCCCTACAACCAACTCAAACAAACAAATGTTAACGGCACCATTGAGTGTTTGCGCTTTGCATGCACAGGCACCCCCAAATATTTCCACTACGTTTCCTCCTATAGCGTGTACGACAATCCCAGTCACTTCAATAAAATCGGCTTAGAATCCGACCCTTTGCTATCCTCAGAGGGATACTTTTTAGGCTACTCAGAAACAAAATGGGTTGCTGAAAAACTCGTAGCAGAAGCAACAACCCGCGGCCTAAAAACGACCCTCTATCGTCCAGGAGAAATCACCGCCTCGCTAAAAGAAAACATTTGGAAACTAGAAGATATGATAAGCCGCACAATCGTGGGATGCATCCAAATGCACGCTGCCCCCGATATCGACATACGCCTCCCCCTCACACCGGTAGATTATGTAAGCGACGCAATCATACACATATCACGCCAAACAAACGCCGTCGGCAAATGCTTCAACCTTACAAACAAAACTCCCCTAAACTTTAAAACCATCTGTCAATTCACAAAAAACGCGGGATACCCCATAGACATTCTCCCCTACGATGAGTGGACCCAAAAATTAGCCGCCTGCTCATTTGAAGAAAACGCTCTAAGCATCCTGTCGCGACTTTTCATCGACAAACGCAAAGACGGCGAAGGATTAACCGAACGATATGGAAGCAAACAAGCCCACATCGACACCACAAACACCGACAACCTCCTAGAAGGTAGCAAAATCCAATGCCTAACCATAGACGAAAAAACATTCCACAACTATTTGACATTATTCTCCAAAATGGGACACATCCCAACCCCAAACCCCCCAACCGAAATCCCAAATAAAGACACAACAAAAAACAAAACTAACCCCACTCCATCTACCAAGAAACCTAAAAAGAGTTCAACTAAGTCTGCTTCTAAAAAGAGTTCAACTAAGTCCGTATCTGAAAAGAGTCCAAAGAAACCCCAATAGCCCTTTATTTTAACGAACTAGCATGGCGCAATAACACTGCGGTATCAATCTCTCTTACTGAGGGTAGCTCTTTAGAGCTTGAACATATATGACCCATGATTTCTTCAGTGTCATAAATGCAATGATAAAAAATCTCTAGCTCTAAAGAATTTAGCACACTAAATGCAGATAAAGATTCTAACAAACCTTTTCCTTCACATTTAACTCGGCTCTCCTTTTTTGTCCAAACCTCAAAAAAACGTTTATTCTGTAAATCGCTCTGAGCTGATAAAATATATTCCTTCTCCTCAGACACAAAAAATCGCTCTACGACTTCCATATCAATCGGTCTGATCTTTTCTATATCAACACCTACCGATATATCCCCTATTACACAAGCGATCTGCTGATGTGCATGAGAAATATTGTAGTGCGTTTGCGGATTATTTACCAAAAAAGGTTTACCATAAGGATTAACCGCAAATTCCAGTTGACTGTTACTAAGCCCCGTGATACGGCATATCTCAACTCGCGCTAAAATATCTCCTAACAAAGAGTTTTGTCTATCCCGAAAAAAACACAGCTTATTGATCTGTTTCTGTTTTTCTGATGAAACAAGTGATAGCAAAATCTCATATTGATCCCGCGTAAGATCTGGGATAACTTTGAGCATAACAACCTCTAACATGCTTCTCATCCCAAAGCAACTGACAATATCTCTAATGTTGCAGAAGCGGTATTTGTCTTTTCTACACTATTGTGGTTAATAGTTTTGTCGGTGTGTCTCAGTGTAAGCCCTTTTGTGTGGGTTTAGGTTATTTGTTGAATTACAAAATCTAAACAACGGTTATGACTCTTTGCTTTCTCAAGTTAACCACAATTTACAAACCTCTGCTATGAATGTAACCCAGGAACAAAAGCAAAAATCTAAAAACCCCGAAAACAACCCAGTCACTGTTAGCTTGGTGGCAAGGATTTAATGTATAGAGCTGTCATAGATGCCGATGAGGTGCACAAATATATCTCTGGAAAGACTACCGTTGCCTTTGATTTTGAAACCGCACCCGATGAAAAATACCGCAACGAAAAATACGCTGCACTAGACGAGCATAAATCCCATATAGTCGGCGTTAGTTTCTCAGTTGCAAAAGGCGAGGCACTATATGTCCCTCTAACCCACAAAAATGGAACAAACGCCAACCCTGACGAAATCCGAAAAATACTCCTATCCTTTGCAATCGATCATACAGTTACCAAAGTTGCACACAATCTCGAATTTGAAGATCGCTTTCTAAAAGCCCAGCATATCAAAATGTGCCGGCCCTATTGTTGCACGTTTCTAACAGCCCAAAACACACTAAAAAACGATGTATCATGCGGACTAAAAAATCTCACACGTGAAGTCTTGGGTATACATCTGCCAACATTTGCAGACATAACCCAAGGAAAAAACTTTGACGAACTAAATCCCCAAGACCCAGCAACAATTAACTATGCCTGCGCTGACGCAGATTATGCCCTACAACTTTATCACATATTTAAACCGACATTAACTGCGGGCAACATACCTAACTTTGTCCAACAATCTCAAAAACAAAACGTCCTGCCCTAGGTAGAGTTAATGGTTGGCAAGTAAACATTATATGGTTCCGTGAGAATCCATTGAAGCGTGTTGTGTAAAGTGACGGTGCCTTCCAACTTAGAACATGCTAGTTTTTTGCATCAAATATTTAATTTCAAGTTGATTAATCCCCGCTTGGGGCACATTAAGCGAACCGGGATACTTTTACTACTTTTTGCATTGTTAACTTCAGCAGTGATTGGCGCCTTGTCTGTTAATTTGGCAGGTGCACAGACCTATGCCACTATAACTATTCTGTCTGATGGGAGTGTTGAGGGAACCAATAAAATCCAGCGGGATGGAGACCTCTACACCTTTACAGGCGACATTTTTGGAACCATAATTGTCAAAAAAGCAAACATTACAATTGATGGTGCCGGATATACACTGCAAGGAAATGATGGCGGTACATGGACCTCGACGGGGATAAGGTTGTACTCCCTTGAGTCTGATGATGTCGGTTTTTTTAATGTTTGTGAGGGTATTTTAGTTAAAAATGTGCGGTTTTATGATGTATTTGAGGCTATATATACTAGTTCAAATAATAATAGTTTTATCAATAACAGTTTTGATGGTGCAAGAATACACATTATTGGGGGCAACAGTAGCGTAGGAAATGTAGTTAAACACAATATTTTCACTAACCATGCGAGCATATTTGTGGATTATTGGAGTGGCACAAATGAGATTATAACTGAAAATAACTTTATCGACAGTAGTCATATATTTGTTAGTTTAGCTTTTTCGCCTACGGTTGATAGGAATTATTGGAGTAACTACACAACAGCCTATCCAAATGCTAAAGAAGTGGGAAATTCAGGCGTTTGGGACACACCCTATGTGGCAGCGGTCTCTCAGAATGAGGTTCCCTATGCTGATTACAACCCTCTGGTGAACCCTGTAGCTGATGCTGGTGCTCCTCCAGCTCCACAGATCACTGCCAACCCTGAAATTCCAATAACCCTAATAGCAATTATAATAGTCGTTGTAATAATTGTGAGCCTGAGTTTGCTGATTTACTTTAAAAAACGTAAATAATCATTAACGCCAAGTTTTAGCTTAGCCCTTTGAATAACCTCCGGTAGTCAAAGAGTCATATCAACTAACTCTTAAATCACTAAGCAAAAAATTGCAAAAAGAAATAATGTATGTGAAGTATTATTAATTATATTTGATGAAAATTATGTGAGGTACAACATGCAAGGCGACAAAGTTTTATAATAGCTATGAATAACTATATATCGAGCTTTCGAAAAAATGTTTGCTTGAACAGGGGACGAGAAATGCCTGCACAAAATAAACAAATAAACAAATATGGGCGCACACAAGCCCTAAAAAGAAGCAAACAAAAAAAGGTCCTTGCGCTGGTATGTGTTTCGGTTGTGGTTATCGTTGTTGTCGTTGCTGCGCTTGTGGTCTTTAATTCGCCTCAACAAAGTGCTGATCGTGTTTTCACTGATGGTCATCAGACGATTACACTGTACGATGACGGCACGTTTGTTGCTGCGCTCGCCCATGACATGAGGGGAGGCACATACACCCAGAACACAGTAAACGGTGTTGTCACAGTTACTTTCCTTTCCGATGAGGTAAGCGTAACCAGTAGCATTGTGGATGATGTCTTGTCGATTCCCAAAGAATGGCAAGACGCTCACGGTCATGGCACACAATTGCCATTAACGTGATTTCCTGGGAATGGCAGAACCCAAGGAACGGGGCGAAAAATAAAAACTATGTGACTAAAAATAAGCCGCCCTTTAAGCGGCAGTTGATATGCGCTGACCTGCTGATGAAAACTATGTTAACTGCCAGTAATTGGTTATTTTTCTGTGGTTCAACAATATGGTGGAAAGGGGTAAGGTTGTGGTGGCGGTATCGCCGCATATGTTTGGGTTTTAATTTCTGTGTTTCTGCTGGTTGTGTTATCTGTTTCTGGTTATTTCCTTGGGTTGTTTTGTTTTTGTTTTCATGTATTCGTAAGTTGAACACAACATATTTTTTTAGGTGAACTTAAAATTTATATGTATGTTTAACTATTTTAGGTTAACCTAAAATAGGTGTGGTGTAATATTGCAAAAATCAACCCAAGACTACCTGAAAACAATTTACAGCCTATCCAAAAATGGTGAAATGGTAAGCAATACCGACATTTCCCAAAAACTTGATGTCGCACCCTCCAGTGTAACAGAGATGCTAAAAAAACTAGCTGAGGAGGGATACATAAAATATTCTCCCTACCATGGTAGCTCCCTCACCGAAATAGGACTAAAAGAAGCCCAAAAAATAACCCGAAAACATCGACTACTTGAAAGCTTTCTATCAAAAGTACTGGGCATAGGCAACGACAAGGTACATCACGAAGCATGCCAAATGGAACACTCTCTCTCAGACGAAGCAGAAGAATCCCTATGCCGCCTCCTAAAACACCCCGACACATGCCCCGACGACAACAAAACAATACCCGCATGTGATCTGCCCTTTTCAAACTGTGAAGAATGCATACAACTACACCAAAAAGGTCTAGAACAAGTCGGAAAACGCGACAAAAACCTCATCTCCATACGAGACCTAAAAAGCGGCACATTTGGCAAAATCAGCTTCATACGAGGCGAACACAAAGTACTCCAAAGACTCCTAGACATGGGACTAACACCGGGAACAAAAATCCAAGTAGTCAAAATAGCACCAATGGACGGCCCCGTAGAAGTAGCAGTCAGAGGCTCCAAACTAGCCATAGGAAAAGACATCGCCTGCAACGTATTTGTCGAACTCGAATAACAAACAATGGAGACTAAACTTTGACCCATCAAAATAATATGCCAGCTAATCCAAAATATAAAACAGACATAGCTGACACTACAGAAAAGAGCAAGCAGTTTACTTTTGCTCTTGCAGGAAACGCAAACGTAGGTAAAAGCGTAATTTTTAACCAATTAACAGGGTCAAATCAAATAATTGGTAACTGGCCAGGAAAAACCGTTGACCGTGCAGAAGGTATCCTGAGCTTTGAAGGTCATGAAATTAAAGTCATTGACTTACCCGGTATCTACTCTTTCTCAACATTTTCTATGGAGGAAATAGTTTCCCGGGACTACATCGCCTTAGAAAAACCCGATGCAGTCATTAATGTGGTTGATGCCTCAGTTTTAGAACGCAACCTGTTTTTTACACTACAACTTTTAGAGATGAATGCACCCCTTGTTTTAGTCTTAAACCAGATAGATGTGGCAAAAAACAAAGGCATGCTCATCAACAAAGACAAATTATCCGAAATGTTGGGAGTTCCAGTGGTTTTTGCTACGGCTACTCGTGGAGAAGGCGTTTATGAAGCTGTTAAGGAAGCTGTAAAAGTTGCAACAAGTAAACCTAAACATAAGCAGTTAAAATATCATAAAGATCTTGAAGAACAAATAGAAAAATTACAACAAATAGTTGAAAAAGAAAACCTCGACTTGAAATACCCCTCCCGCTGGATAACAATTAAACTGATTGAAGGCGACACAGAAATCACAAAATTGGTCGCTGAAAAATCACAAACAGCCATTTTACAATTAAACCTCATTTCAACAGAAATTGAAAAACGTTATCAAGAAAAATGTTTCTCCATTATCGCCTCTGAACGCTATGCTCTTGCAAGCTCTATTGTAGCCGCTTCACTTCAACAAGAAAAAAGCTCTCACCGCTTTACAGACAAACTAGACTGGTTTGCTACACACCGTATATACGGTTACATAACAGCGTCTGCAGTAATTGGCGGTCTACTTCTTTGGACATTTTTTGTCGGTAATGCGTTTTCAGGTTTAATTTCGCAAGGACTAAACTTGATCTATTCCGTTGATCCGGAATTGTCAACCTCAGCACCTATTCTAAGCATTATTCTTAACGGGTTCTGGGGCGGAATAGATGCAGGTTTAACCCTAATAATACCCTTTGTCATACCCTTCTATCTCCTATTAGCTCTCATAGAAGACTCTGGACTGCTAACTCGCGTAGCTTTCATGATGGATAGTGCAATGCACAAAATTGGGTTACACGGCAAAGCTCTAATCCCGATAATTCTTGGATACGGCTGTAGCGTCCCCGCCATACACAGTTGCAAAATCATGGAAACCCGACGCGAACGTCTCCTATCGGCGTTTGCCATAACTTTTGCGCCCTGCTCAGCCCGAACCATAGTGCTCTTTGGTATGGTTGGCCTATTTGTAGGTATACACTGGGCCTTACTACTCTACGTTGTTAACCTCGCCATCATTTTCATTATGGGCCGCGTTGCCATGAAAGCAGTCCCCGGAAAATCCACAGGACTAATCATGGAGATGAGTAGCTTCAAACGTCCATCCATAAAATTTGCTCTAAAACAAACCTGGACACGCACAAAATCCCTAATATATGTAGTCTTCCCAATATACATCGTAGGCAGTGCACTTATACAAGTATTATATGTCTATGATATACTCACACCTGTCAGCAATACCCTCTACCCGCTTACCGTTCTATGGCTAGGGTTACCCGCATTTGCAGGTGTGCTCCTATTGCTGGGCACTGTTCGCAAAGAATTAATTATCTTAGGCGCAGTAGCAATCCTTGGCACAACAAACCTGCTCACAGGCTTCACCCCCATACAATTAGTGGTTATGGCTCTGGTAGCGATGCTCTATATTCCATGTGTTTCAACAATGGCCATACTTGGTAAAGAATTCGGTTGGAAACCCGCCGCCCTAATCTCACTGGCAAATATCGGTACAGCACTGATAATCGGAGGCCTAACTTTTCATATTCTAAACTTTTTTACATAGAAACAAACATTTAGGTAAGCATTGAAATTAGCTAATTTTTACATTTATTCCTTATTTGAAACTCTATTAGTTACATTCCAAAACCCGATTAAACCCTCAACCACACCATATCTGCTTTTCTATCTCTAATTTTCCAAGAATGGTAGTTATTAACTAAAAGAAGAGAACGGTTATTTGTTTTTTCAGATCTTGCAAAGAAGAATGTGCCTATCACAAGACAGATTAGCGTTAGGATGGCGATTGCGGCCAAATTGATTAGCGGATTGAACATGGCTGTTTCAACACTTGTAATGGCTCTGGCAAGGTCTATAAAATAGGTCATAGGTATGGGTAATTCTTCCTTTGTTTCCTCTGAACCTCTATGGGTTTTCTTAACTGTGACTGTTATAGCTAAATAATTCTAACGGCCGGCATTGTTGTCGCTACAACAGCCTCATTTTTTCACCTAAAAAAGAAAAAGAACAGGTGTTCTGAAAGTGGAATTGCAACTCCGTAATCACACCGGGCAAGATGCCGTTTTGTCTGATGTGGATCTTACGATTTAAATTCACAAAACGTCCTACTTGGACGCGACTTACCATATAATAAATAATAAAAAATTTTTATTACACTATTCATAATGACAGTGTGTGAGAGGTAAAAAATTAGGTTTTAAAAAGGTGAGCTGAAAATGGCTGAACGATTTATTTTAAGTGACAAAAAGGGACGAATGGAAGGAACAAGAATCATTACGGACACAAAACAGGCGTACAGTATCATTTTGTGAACTGGGGTAGTGCAGGCGGGTTAACCTTACTTGTGGATAAGGATGGAAAACCCTTACTAGATGAGAATTACGCAATCCATTCAAAATAAACCCTAACGCCGTACATGAGTAAAACCCAAACGGCACCGATAAGGCTTATTTTGTTTGACTTTTCTTTGCCACTAAAGCAATTAACGCAAGGTCATTGTCTATGTCGGCTTCCAAAAGCTTGGCATCAAAATCTCCGCCCCCTCCAGCATCTCCAAATTCCTTCTCAAAATTCTTCACAGCCCAATCTGCCCAAGGTCGCCATAACCCTTTTGGATCATCTATATCATAACATGATAGGATTTCACAAAGTCCAGTTTTCTCCCAAAGATTACGCCACCACTTGTTACTGTGCAACGTGAATAACTCTGGAACCCACAACTTTGCTAATGTTTCAGGATATCCTTTTTCAAACTCACGTTTAAACCCGGGAACAACAATTCCAAATTGACCTCCAGGTTTTACAAGTTTTGAAAACATCTCAGGAAAGTATGATTCACTTGCGCCAAAGTAATTGTAACTGTCAATTGATATGGCGACATCAAAGAAACCATCTGCATAAGGTAACGCATGGGCTTCCGCATGAATGGGAAATACTTTGTCCGCAACGCCTGCCTCTTCAAACCGACGCAGGTTATCTGTAGCACTTATCCATAGGTCATTGGCAAAAACAGTCACGCCGTATTCCTTTGCCAAAAACACGCTGGTACTTCCTTTGCCACAACCCATGTCTAAAACTTTCATATCTGGACGCAAGTTCATGTGTCCACATAAATCTTCAAGAAGCCATAGCGGATTTGGGCCCATCCAATTTTGTTCAATCCAGTTTACGTCATACTTTTCTGCTTTAGGATATCTTTTCATTTCTACTCTCTTTCAATGTTTGTTTGTTGCCCTTTAAATTTACCTGATTTAAAGGGCCGGTGATGAGTTGACATTGAAGATCCAAGACGATGGAGTAGACCAGAAAATTTAGTTGAACATGATAGTTGTTGGAGAACCTGCTAAGAGGTTAGGGCTTTGTCATGTGTCTTTGATTGGTTTGGGTTTACTTTCGAGTATCTTCCAAGTCGATGTCTCTGTTGGTTATTGCTTTGAATAGGCAAATGACTGAGAGAAAAGTTTGTGTATTTTTGTATTAGTTATCTTTTGGATTTTCGCTGTTTTAGGGGTGCCATTAGTGTCAATGACTCTTGATAGCTATTGTAGAAGGCGAACATGTTGTGAAGAAAAAGCGGCAATAAATTCGGGAAAAAATAAATCTAAATCTGCACCATAATATTATTTAATCGCTAGTATCTTTTACTTGGCGTAACTGAGCAAAAAAGCAAGAGCTGATTTCATGGATACTACCGTTTTATTTAATATGTCCTATGGTTTATACATCATTGGCGCAAAAGACGGAAAAAGAAATGTAGGTTGCCTTGTCAATACAGTAACGCAATCTACTTCCAACCCTGTGACAGTAACTGTATGTATCAACAAGAACAATTACACAAACGATTGTATTAAAAAAACAAAAGAATTTACTGTGTCAATTTTATCCGAAAAAACAAAAGAAAATGTATTTGGAATTTTTGGATTTAGCAGTAGCCGCGATAAGGATAAATTTGTACAGGTTCCCTTTGGGTTGACACCCTCTGGGCTACCGTATATAAATGAAGGCATTACGGGCTATATGCAATGTAAAGTGATTAATTTTGTCGATAATTTTACACACACAATTTTCATAGCTCAAGTGCAGGAAGCTGAAAATTTGTTCAAAGAACCCCCAATGACATATGCGTATTATCGTAGTGTCATAAAGGGAAAGACACCAAAAAACGCTCCAACTCATGTGAATGAATCAGAAAAAACGGATATCGCTAAAAAGGTCTATGTGTGTAGCGTGTGTGGCTATGAATACCCCAGTAGCACAGACGAGTTTGAACAACTTTCTAACGATTATGCCTGCCCAATTTGCGAAGCACCTAAAAACAAATTTAAACTTAACTCAAAAAACTCCCCTTCCTAGTAATAAAAATAAAATAAAAATAAAAACAAAAAGCATAAATGGAGAAAAAAATACAATGAAAAAATTTGTTTGTCTTATATGTGGTTATACCCACGAGGGGGATATTCCCCC
>JGI24705J35276_12238255_pt1 | contig 17979 bp, 15 predicted proteins | sample TergutNt197P4_FD_35276 | JGI IMG/M metagenome (IMG submission 35276) | reverse complement strand
CTGTTGCAAAGCGATCCGGACGGTAAAGTATATCTTGACAGACAAGAAACATTGAACTTTGAAAAACGGTTGGGTATATGATTGTCAACTATTCTAAAAGTTTCGAAAAAACGGTTGATAAACTTTCAGGCAAAATGCTTGAATCTATTAAAGACGTTATCAAAGAAGTAAAAAAGGCTGTATGTCTGTCGGAGATAAAAAATTGCAAAAAAATAAAGGGTTTTAGTAACGTGTATAGAATACGAACCGGCTACTACAAAATAAAAGTAAATCGCCTCGTCGTCAATGCTACAATTGCGTTCCGTAAACTTCTCACGGATAAACGCTTTGTGTTTTTCCTGCGGTATTTCTGACAAACCGACGAATACAGTACATGGTCAGTTGAAACCATATCACTAACCGGAGTATTATTTGCAGGAATTGGCTTTATTTTGACGCAAGGGAAATTCAACCGGAAAAAACTACATATTTAGTTAATATTGCTGAATTTTGTCATCCTGCGGACATATCTTAAACAGTAGAAAAACGCTATCAGGGTCAGACAGGTTACTATGGATAACCACCGGATGTCTTCGGGGGCTATTTCGTCGGCGAAGATAGCGCTGTCTTTCAGTGAATCACTTGACATGCCGATTAGTGCAAAAGCATTGTAGATAAAATGTGCAAAAACGGGGGCCCAGATATTTTTTGTCCAAAACATCAAATAACCTAAGTAGGCGCCAAGAATCATACGTGGCACAAATCCGTAAAACTGTAAATGGATGGCACTGAAAACAATCGCAACGATCCATATCGCGACATGGTGGTTTTTGATTTTCTGTAGGATAATGTTTAGTAATGCGCCTCTGAAAAGAAATTCTTCCGTTACACCGGCAACGATGGCAATAACAAACAGGTTAATGATGAAAGAAACTGCGCTCTTGTCTGCAATCATGCGCCGAGTGAATGCGTCAGCCATTTCTTCCGTTGATTGTATCCACGCTTCGATAGCGGCCATTGACGCAGGCAGGTGCATTTGCGAATTAAAATAACCTGTAAAGGAAACTGTCGGTGAAAGCAGCAACGTAGCTATACATACGATTGCCAATAAGCGGATATCAGGAAAAGCGCGTATGCTTAAATAGTCTCTCGGGTGGACGTTGCAAAACCATGCAGTGATAAATGCGGGCATTAAGAAAGTGGAAACAGCAGGAATAAACTGTGTGGCTTGTAAAGCCCAAACAGGTTGTTCTAAAAGATCAACAGTCATGTTTATGACCGGCTTGGCTGATATGGCAACAACAATGAATACAGAGAGAAGTTGCCCGATGAATAGCCCCAAAAACATCATCGCCACTAATACACCTGCTTGAAAAAGAGGAGAACGTTCTATGTTTATTCCTTTCATATAGATAATAAAAAATAACTTCCGCCAAAGATAAGCAGAAGTTATTAATTTTCAAAGGTTAAACAAAATTTACTTTTTAGGTAACGCTTCCTTCACAACCATTTGGCGACCTTGCAATTCGACTTCATTCAAATCTCTGATTGCATTTTGCGCCTCATCATCATTTGGCATTTCCGCAAATGCGTAGCCTTTAGAACGACCGGAATCGCGGTCTTTAATTACTCTGACAGAATCAACTGTTCCATACTCTTCCAAAGCATGTCTTAATTCATCTTCCCGAACTCGATAGTTTAAATTTCCAATGTAAATATTCATAAAAAATTAATAATAAAAATGTTACTGTTTGAAAGCAGGAAAAAACTTAAAGTTCGTAACAGTGAGAGCTATATCTGCCTAAAATGCAGTAGAAATAAAAGACAATGTTAAGTACATTCAAGGTATATTACTCCTTTCAGTTTGCAAAGAAATGCATAAAATCCAAATAAACAGCATTTTTTTAAAAAAAAATAAATTTTTCCTCCTTTTCATTGATTTTATATTTGCGAAATTCAAATTATAAATCTAATTTTGCGGGCTGCAATTTCGCGAAAAAAAAATATAAAAATTATAATTCATTCAAAATGAACGTTTCATTATTGAACAACGATACTGTGAGTTGTGTCGTTAAGTTGGAAATTGAAAAAAAAGACTACGAAGCGCAAGTAGAAAAAAAATTACGTCAATTCAGGCAAAAAGCCAACATGCCCGGATTCCGGAAAGGGATGGTTCCATTCGGATTAGTCAAAAAAATGTATGGAAAATCTGTTTTGGCAGAAGAAATAAATCAACTTGTTTCGGAAAACTTACTCAACTATATCAGGGAAAATAATATTCGTGTATTGGGAGAACCTATGCCGAACGAAACCGAACAACAGCCGGTTGATTTTGATATACAGGAAAAATTCGAATTTTATTTTGACTTTGCATTGGCTCCTGTATTTGTGTTGAAATTCAATAAACGGGACCGCTTAACCCGGTATGAAATCATTGTCGAAGAGGAAATGATCAATTCACAGATAAGTATCTATTGCAAAAATTTCGGCATGTACAGTCAGGAAGCAGAAATCAAGGAAGAAGATATGGTCAAAGGAACCTTAACGGAACTGGAGGAAGGAAAACAGAAACCGGATGGTATCGTGGTTGAAGATGCCATATTGATGCCTAAATATATTAAAGGGAAGCGTGAACAAACTAAATTTATTGGCTCAAAAGTAAATGAAATTGTTGTCTTCAATCCAAAAAAAGCATACAAAGGAGTGGAAGCAGAGATCGCGTCATTTTTGAAGATTGACAAAGAAGCAGCAAAGCATATCACTGCCGATTTTCAATTTGAAATCAAGGAAATAACGCGATATAAAGAAGCCGAATTGAATAAAGAATTGTTTGATAAAGTATTCGGAGAAAATACAGTCGAAACCGAAGAAGCATTCAGAGAAAAAGTTAAATCCACTTTGGCTGAGAATTTTTCCCAACAAAGTGATTCCCTGTTTAGTGTTGACGTAAATATCCTCCTACTTAAAAAAGCAGGCGATGTAAAATTAGCTGACACGATCCTGAAGCGCTGGCTCGTAGCTTCAAACAAAGATACAACCGCCGAAAAAGTAGAGGAAGATTATCCGAAGATAACAAACGATCTCATTTTGCATTTGGCTAAACAACAAATAATCAAAGACAATAACCTGAAAGTTGAGGATGCAGCACTGGATGATATGGCAAAAAGTATTATCAGGGAGCAATTTGCACAATATGGAATGATGAACTTACCGGATGATATATTGGATAAATATGCGAAAGAATTGTTAATGAAAGAAGAAACGCTTCATAATATCGTTGACCGTGCCAATGAGAAAATATTGATAAACTGGATAAAAGAACAAGTGAAAACCGAAACAAAAGAAGTGTCACGAGAAGAGTTTGAAAAATTATATACTTAGACTTACTCCGTTATTTATTAAAAAAAATAATTGTGGGGGTATAGTTTGTTTCTTTCGGAAATTTATTTATAACTTTGTTTTTTCTTTAAGATAAGAGAGTGAAGTTTGTTTTTTTGTTTTAAACATAGAAAAGGATAAAAAAAATATGGACGAATTTAAAAAATATGCAACTAAACATTTGGGAATGAATAGTTTGCAAATAGAAAACTACATGAATTTTACAAGTAGCTATATTTCGCCGACCATCATAGAGGAACGTCAGTTGAATGTAGCTCAGATGGATGTATTCTCACGTCTTATGATGGACCGGATAATTTTTCTGGGTACCCAGATTGACGATTATACCGCCAATGTGATTCAGGCTCAACTGTTGTATTTGGATACAGCCGATCCGGGAAAAGACATAGCCATCTATATAAATTCTCCTGGAGGAACAGTATATGCAGGGTTAGGCATATACGACACCATGCAATTTATCGGTTGCAAGGTATCTACTATTTGTACGGGGATTGCCGCCTCCATGGCTTCTGTGTTATTAGCAGCAGGCGCAAAAGGAAAGCGCTATGGCTTGAAACATTCGCGCGTGATGATGCATCAACCGTTGGGCGGTATGCAAGGACAGGCATCTGATATGGAAATAACGGTACGCGAAATAATTAAAATAAAAGAAGAACTCTACAGAATTATTGCCGGACATACCGGCAAACCTTTTGAACAGATAGAGAAAGACAGCGACCGTGATTATTGGATGAGCGCTGTAGAAGCGGTTGAATATGGAATGATTGATGAGGTAATGATTAAAAAATGATTTTGCTGGCATGGCAAGAGTAGCAGGAGAAATATGCATGTTTTGCGGGAAAAGCACTCGGGAAGCCAATCTGCTGATAAAAGGCATGTCGGGTTCAATTTGCGATGAATGTGTGTTGCAGGCTTACGACATTGTGCATGAAAGTAAGCCAATGAAGAAAGACACATTTTTACCAAATGAAAAAGATCTTCCAAAACCCAAAGATATCAAAGATTTTTTAGACCTGTACGTAATCGGACAGGAGGAAGCGAAGCGCTATCTGGCTGTTTCTGTTTACAACCATTACAAACGGTTGAAACAAAGAATCACGACCGATGATGTGGAGATAGAAAAATCAAACATCATAATGGTTGGCGCTACCGGAACAGGAAAAACACTATTGGCACGTACGATCGCTAAAAAATTACACGTCCCATTTAGCATTGTGGACGCTACCGTATTGACTGAAGCCGGTTATGTCGGTGAAGATATCGAAAGTATTCTGACCCGTTTACTACAGGCAGCCGATTATAATGTCGAACAAGCTCAACGGGGGATCGTCTTTATTGATGAGATAGATAAAATAGCACGCAAAGGCGATAACCCGTCCATCACACGCGATGTGAGTGGCGAAGGCGTTCAGCAGGGATTGTTGAAACTGTTGGAAGGCGCAATCGTCAATGTACCTCCTCAGGGCGGACGCAAACACCCTGAACAGCGCATGATTCCTGTTGATACACGTAACATACTGTTTATCTGTGGCGGCGCTTTCGACGGGATTGAGAAGAAAATAGCTCAACGACTAAATACTCGCGTAGTAGGATATACAGCGAGTAAAGATAACGCAATTGTTGACAGGGAGAATTTGCTAAAATACATTACTCCAACAGATTTGAAATCATTTGGCCTGATTCCCGAAATCATTGGACGCCTACCCATTTTGACATATCTTGAGCCGTTGGACCGTTCAGCCCTCCGCCGCATCTTGACAGAGCCTAAGAACTCAATTATCAAACAATATATCAAATTGTTTGAGATGGATCGCATCGCACTTACATTTGATGAAGAGGTGTATGAATATGTGGTCAATAAAGCCATTGAGTTCAAATTAGGTGCAAGGGGATTACGTTCGATTGTGGAAGCTATTATGATGGATGCAATGTATAAGATGCCGTCAGAAAACACAAGAAATCTATCTGTCACACTGGAATACGCAATAGAACACTTTGAAAAAGAAGATATTAACCGATTACAAATAGCATAGCTTAAATGGCAAAAAAGAACACACAAGACCTTGTCGAAGCTTTGAAATTTCATTTTGGATTTCACAAATTCAAAGGAAATCAAAAAGCAATAATCGAAAATGTACTTGCCGGTAAAGACACATTTGTATTAATGCCTACCGGAGGAGGGAAATCACTTTGCTACCAACTTCCATCATTGATAATGGAGGGAACCGCTTTAGTGATATCACCCCTGATTGCATTGATGAAGAACCAGGTGGATTCCATGCGAAATTTCAGCGAAGAGGATGGAGTCGCTCATTTCATTAACTCGTCGTTGAACAAAGCAGCTATCGAGTCAGTAAAAAAGGATATTTTATCCGGACGGACAAAACTGTTATACGTAGCTCCCGAATCGTTGACCAAAGGTGAAAATATTGATTTCCTGAAACAAGTGAATATCTCTTTTTATGCCGTTGACGAAGCGCATTGTATCTCGGAATGGGGTCATGACTTCAGGCCTGAATATCGTCGTATTCGTCCGATGATCAGCGAAATAGGAACTCATCCATTGATCGCGCTGACTGCTACTGCAACTCCGAAAGTACAGCATGATATTCAAAAAAACCTGGGAATGATGGACGCGACGGTGTTCAAATCATCTTTCAATCGCCCCAACCTGTACTATGAAGTTCGCCAAAAAGGCAATGATATTGATCGTGATATAATCAAATATATAAAGAATAATGAAGGAAAATCAGGGATCATTTATTGTCTGAGTCGTAAGCGAGTCGAAGAGTTTGCCGAAATCTTGTGTGCCAATGGAATAAATGCGCTGGCATATCATGCAGGAATGGAATCCCAGATACGTTCAACCAATCAGGATGCGTTCTTGTTGGAAGAAGCAGAGGTTATTGTGGCGACCATTGCATTCGGTATGGGAATTGACAAACCGGATGTCCGCTACGTAATTCACTATGATATTCCCAAAAGTCTGGAAGGATATTACCAGGAAACAGGCAGAGCCGGACGGGATGGCGGCGAAGGACAATGTATAGCTTTCTATGCAAACAAAGATTTACAGAAATTAGAGAAGTTTTTGCAGGGAAAACCCATTGTAGAACAGGAAATAGGTAAACAATTATTGCTCGAAACTGCTGCTTATGCCGAAACAGCGGTATGCCGCAGGAGAGTCTTATTGCATTATTTTGGCGAAAACTATTTGGAAGACTACTGTGGAAGTTGTGATAATTGCCTGAAACCTAAAGAAATGGAGGAGTCGAGCGAATTATTGCTTGCAGTAATGGATACAATTGATACATTAAAGGAAAGATATAAAGCCGAATATATCGTGAATATATTACTGGGTATTGAAACAGCTGAAATCCTCTCATATCAACATAATGAACTGGAAGTTTTTGGTTCCGGACAGGATGAAACCGAAAAAGTGTGGAATGCTGTAATTCGTCAGGCGTTGATTGCCGGCTATATCTCCAAGGAAATTGAAAACTACGGATTGTTAAAGATTACCCCAAAAGGAAGGGAGTACATGGACAAACCAGTCTCGTTCAAAATCGTGAAAGACAACGAATTTGATGACGACGAAAACGGAGATGGCGGTTCTCGAGGCGGCGGATCCTCAGCTGTTGATCCGACGCTGTTTTCAATCATGAAAGACCTTCGCAAAAAAGTATCAAAGAATCTGAATGTGCCGCCTTTTGTTATCTTTCAGGATCCGTCGTTAGAAGCAATGGCAACTACATATCCTGTCACACTGGAAGAGTTACAAAACATACCGGGCGTAGGCGCCGGTAAAGCAAAACGATATGGTGCTGAATTTGTGTCTATCATCAAAAAATATGTTGACGAAAATGAAATAGAACGCCCTGAGGACTTGCGTGTCAGAACGGTAGCCAATAAATCGAAACTGAAAGTCTGGATAGTCCAAAGTATTGACCGCAAAGTGGCATTAGACGATATTGCAACGGCTAAAGGATTGGAATTTGACGAGCTGTTGGATGAAATCGAAGCAATCGTTTATTCGGGAACACGCATCAATGTTGACTATTTTATCAACGAAGCAATGGATGAAGATCATATCCAGGATATATACGATTATTTTAAAGAGTCGGAAACGGATGATTTGGAAATAGCAATTACCGAACTTGGCAGCGACTATACGGAAGAAGAAATCCGGTTGATTCGCATAAAATTCCTTTCAGAACTGGCGAATTAAAAAAAGGGGAAATAGGGGAAGTAGAGGAAATCAGGGAAATCGTTTATATAATAAAAAGTAGGAAAAAACGTTATATTAGTTTGAATCGAAAAAACAAAGAGCAATGAAGAAAATTTTTGTATTACTAATAATAGGAATAAATTTTTGTTTCGTTTATTCACAAAAGAATGACGACCCCATAATAATGACTGTCGGAGATATTGAAGTACCTCTTTCCGAGTTCCTTTTTATTGCACAAAAAGATGATAGCGGCGTAAATCTTTTGGATAAAAAATCGTTGGAAAACTATATCGGGTTGTTTAAAACGTTCAAGCAAAAAGTTGCCGACGCCCTCTCTCTTCGAATTCAGGAATCAATCCAGTTTAAGAATGAATTAGCGACCTATCAATCTCAATTGGCAGAGAGTTATTTGTCTGACTATGAAGGAGAAAAACAGGAAATGCTTAAAGTCTATGAACAAGGTAAGTTTCTTTTTTCGTTGAGTCATATCTTGTTCAGTTTACCTGAAAAATCATTGTCAAAAGATACTCTAAAAGTATTCAATAAAGCCAATGAGGTGTACCGGCAATTAATGTCAGGTGCTGATTTTGCAAAAATCGGGAACGGTTTATTGGAAGATGAGCATTCGGGAGCGGTATATGAAGAACAAGACTATGTGTTTCCGATACAGACTTTTAAGGAAATAATTGAAACGGTATTTTTGATGTCGCCGGGCGAAATTTCCACACCTGTGCGTTCTCCTTTAGGATATCATATCATCCGGATGAATCGGAAAATCACGAACACGGAGAGATTACAGGTAGCACATATTTTGCTGAAATCACCTGAAGACGCCCTTAATCCCGATGATGAACAAGCTCTGTTGAAAGACGCCAACAATATCTATGAAAAAATTCAGGCCGGCGAAGATTTTTCGAAATTAGTGGAAGAATATTCGAACGATGAAAACACAAAATACAATAGTGGGTTGTTGCCTCCTTTCGGTTTAGGTAATATGGTTTTACCGTTTGAACAGGCTGCGTTTGCATTGGAAAAAATCGGAGATGTATCAAAGCCTGTACGTACCCGCTACGGGTATCATATTATTAAATTGATGGATAAAAGCGACTATCCTTCCTTTGACGAGATCAGTCAATCCATCTACATGGCTATGAAAGAAGGGGATTTGATTCACGAGCTATATAGCGTTTTTGATAAAAAAAATAAAGAAAAAATGGGTTATATTTTTTATCCTGAGGCATATAATGAATTATTGAAATTATGTGACGACTATTTCCCGACCGATACGGAATTTTATAACCGTGCAATCCAAATGACAAAACCGGTTATGCAATTGCAAGGGCAGGATTTCCCGCAATACGAATTTGCCGACTATATCAGACTGAAATCAACTTCGCAAAAAACCTATTCTGGAGATTTTCTTGCCGATCAATACACTTTTTTCGTGAGAGAAATTTTGTCGAAATTGATTGAAATGGATATGGAAAACGACCCTGAATTTATTAATTTAATGAATGAATATCACGACGGAATTTTATTTTTCGAAGTAAGCGATACCAGAGTGTGGAGTAAACCTGCCGAAGAGCAGGAAACGATGGAACAGGAATGGCTAAAGGAACTCAATAAAAAATACAAAGTGACAGTTAACAACAAAGTAGTCAATAATATAAAAAAATATTTGCAATAGCATTTGTATGGGTGAACCTGCTTATTCGCCCAAATAAAAAACGAAGATGAAGTATTTGTTGCCATTCATCCTGATAGCGATCACTACCTTGTCCGCTTGTCGCCCTGCTAAAACGTTGAATGAAGACGTTGTTTTAGTGCAGGTGCATGGTAATATGCTGAATCGAAGTGAAGTAGAAAAGATAATTCCAAAGTCCATTTCATCGTCCGATAGTTTATTAATCGCCGAGAACTTTATTCAGAAATGGATCAAAGATATATTATTGCTTGAAGTGGCTCAACGTTATCTCGGAAAAGAAAAAAGTGATATTAACCGGTTGGTGGAGGATTATCGCAGTTCGTTGCTACGGTATCGCTATCAGGAATATTTGATCCGAAGTCGGCTGACAGCCGAAATAAGGGAAGATGAAAAAATGGCTTATTATAACGAAAATACGATAAAATTTCTTTTAGACAAAAATCTGATTAAAGGATTATTTCTGAAAATACCAGCTGAGGCTCCGGGGCTGTCGGATGTAAAAAAATGGTACAGATCGCAAGACGCTGATGCAATAGAAAATATTGAGAAATACAGCATTCAGAATGCTTCAGTATATGATTATTTTTACGACCACTGGGTGGATTTTGACGAGATACTGGATAAAATGCCAATACATATATCCAATAAATCCCATTATTTGCAGACCAATCCGGCGGTGGAATTAAGTGACAGCGCTTTCTGCTATTTTTTAAATATTTCGGAGTATTTACTTTCTGGAAATATTGCTCCTTATGAATATGCCGATGCGCAGATTCAGGAATTGATGATTAATAACCGAAAAATGGATTTTCTGAAAACTTTTGAAGCAGAACTATATCAGGATGCTATTCGAAAAGGAGAAGTGATTTTTTTTACAAATCAAAAATAAAATATTGACTATGATAAAAAAGTGTATGCTATTGATTGTGTTGCTGGCTTGTAATAAAAATATGGTATTACATAGCCAGGATAATGTGATTGATGAAATCGTGTGGATTGTGGGCGATGAAGCAATCTTTCGTTCGGAAGTGGAAAGCCAGCGACTTTATATGCAAAGTCAAAGAATGCGCTTTGAAAACGATCCGCTTTGCTTTATTCCCGAACAGATTGCCATTCAAAAATTGTATTTAAATCAGGCAAAGATTGACAGTATTGATGTAGATGAAAGTGCCGTGATTCGTGAGGCGGATGCTATTGTAAACTATCTGATTAATGAATATGGGTCGAGAGAAAAAGTAGAAGAATACTATAATAAAAAAATGTCCCAAATCAAAGAAGAACAGCAAACAAGGGTACGTGAACAGAATATTGTAAACAAGATGCAACAGCATTTAGTAGGCGATGTAAAACTAACTCCTTCGGAAGTACGCAGGTATTTCCGGAATATTTCGTCCGACAGCTTACCTACCGTACCAACCACTGTGGAAGTGCAGATTGTCACTCTCGAACCGAAAATCCCTTTTGAAGAGACGGATGCCATCAAAGCCCGGCTCAGATCGTTTACAGAGATGGTCAATAATGGCGAAAGAGATTTTTCGACACTGGCGATTGCTTATTCGGAAGATCCCGCGTCAGCCATGCGTGGAGGAGAAATGGGGATGACAAGTAAAGGTACTTTAGTGCCGGAATTTGCCAATGTTGCCTTTAACCTGACCGACCCACGCAGAGTGTCGAATATCGTAGAGACGGAATACGGTTTTCATATCATTCAATTGATCGAAAAACGCGGCGACCGTATAAACTGTCGTCATATCCTGCTACGCCCGCGTGTATCCGACAATGAATTAATGGAGGCTACAGCTCGCATGGATTCACTATATCAGGATATATTGGCCGGAAAAATTACATTTGAAGAAGCCGCCTATTATGTCTCTTACGACAAAGACACAAAGAACAATAAGGGATTAATGGTCAATATGAATTATGAAAGTACCAATGCCCAAACACCCAAATTTGAGATGCAAGATTTACCTTCCGAAATAGCCAAGATGGTTGACACAATGGAAGTGGGTGAAATATCGGCTCCTTTCCATATGAAGACGGATAAATTGAAAGACGTTATTGCAATTGTAAAACTAAAAGCAAGAACAACAAGCCACAGAGCTAACCTGACAGACGATTTTCAGGCGTTAAGATCTATCGTGGAAAATCGAAAAAAAGAAGATTTGTTACGAGAATGGGTAGCAAAGAAACAGAAAACAACATACGTGCGAATTTTCGAGGATTGGCGGGGTTGTGATTATCAATTTCCCGGATGGATTAAAGAATGAAGTGGTTTCTAAAGTATATCTATTTTGTTTCTATCCTGTTTTTATTTTTTATCCTTTCATCCCAACAACCGGCGCAGACACCTCAGCAAACAACAAAAGTATTCTTGGAACATGCTGATGTGCAATCATTTAATGAAGAGATAGATAAAGACAGACAGGTGTTGACAGGAAATGTCGTCTTTCGTCACGACAGTTCGTTCATGTATTGCGACAGCGCTTACTACTTCGAACAAAGCAGTTCGCTTGAAGCATTCGGCAGTGTACGGATGGAACAGGGTGATACGTTGTTTATCTTTGGCGATTATCTCTACTATGACGGGAATATCCGGTTGGCCAAAATAAGATACAATGTGCGGATGGAGAGTATTCAGTCCGATACGACTATCGTAACACTATTTACCGACAGCCTGAATTATGACCGGATGGAAGAAATCGGTTATTATTTAGAGGGAGGAATGATTATAGATGAGGAAAATGAACTGACATCTGTCTATGGTCAATATTCGCCGACAACGAAACTTGCCGTTTTTTACAACGAAGTTCAGTTGGAAAATCCTAAATTCACGCTCAATTCGGACACGTTACACTACTACACCGACACGAAAATTGCGACCATTTTGGGTCCCTCCGTGATAGTTTCCGACACAAGCACCGTTTATTCATCGAGAGGATGGTATGATACGGAAAAAAATACGTCGCTTTTATTGGATCGTTCACAGATTTACTCAGGCAATAGAATTCTGATAGGCGATTCCATCCTTTATGACCGCGATACCGGTTTTGGCGAAGCATTCGGGAATATCTTCCTGCACGACACATTAGAGAGAGTAATCCTGACAGGGCAATACGGTTATTTCGACGAAAAGACGGAATTTGCGCTGGCTACCGACAGCGCCCGTTGTATTGAGTTTTCTCAGGGAGACACACTGTATATTCATGCCGATACATTCAAAATGTGTACCATTGATTCTACCGCCCGCGAACTCAGGGGATTTCATAATGTGCGTTTTTATAGAACGGACTTACAAGGAGTATGTGATTCCATACAATACAATACAATAGATTCTGTATTGTGTATGTACACGGATCCTGTTTTATGGAACGAACAATACCAACTTTTCGGCGATACGATCAAAATTTTTATGAACGACAGCACGGTTGATTACGTTCATGTGATTCAATATGCGTTTGCCGTTGAAGAATTGGATACTACCTGTTATAACCAGCTAAAAGGAAACGATCTGAAAGCCATGTTTGAAGGGAAAGAAATGCGCAGAATTGATCTTAATGGAAGTGTGGAAACGCTTTATTATATGTTTGAGGACGATGGTTCGCAAATCGGATTGAATAATTCCATAAGTGCTTATCTAACCATTTGGTTATTAGAAAATAAAATTGATAAATTGAAATGGTGGCCTGATGTAACCGGGAACATTACGCCTATTCCCGAACTTCAGTCTGAACAGAAATTTTTGAAAGGCTTCTACTGGTATGATTATTTGCGACCGTTAGACAAAGATGATATTTTCCGTGAAGCCAAAATGAAAACAGAAGATAAACCTCAACGAAGCAATCGTTTCAATATCCGTGCACCAGGAGAGCATGGTTTAATTACGAATTGAAAATTACGAATTACGAACATGTTAATGAAAAAATGTATATATTTGTGGTATCAAAAACGACTAATGTAAAGTCGTAATTCGTAATTTTCAATTCGTAATTATATATAAATATGGCACTATTTTCTTTTTACAGCATGCGTAAACCCCGTCAGTTTAGTCACAAACCGATCTATTGGGATCCCCGTAAGGAGGCTTTGGATGAACGAATACGCAAAGTAGAAATTGAGATGGGCGTTCGTGAAGAGAAGTTGGAAGACCATAAATCTCATATCAAAGGAACTTTCATCGAAGGAATGTCGCACCTGAAAAAAAGTAAAGCAAGAGGAGATGATATGAATATCCGTATTGGTAAAAATATGCGGTTATTGCTTATTCTCTCGATCCTGGCGGTGCTTTTTTGGTATTTTTTCCTGAAATAATGAGCGATGTTATTCACTTACTTCCGGATCATATTGCAAACCAGATTGCAGCAGGCGAAGTAATTCAACGTCCTGCGTCGGTTGTAAAAGAATTGATGGAAAATGCAGTTGATGCCGAAGCCGGTCATATTGTCGTTTATGTCAAAGAAGCCGGACGCACGTTGATTCAAGTGATTGACGATGGGAAAGGGATGTCAGAAACTGATGCCCGTATGGCATTCGAACGCCATGCCACATCGAAGATTGCCAATGTACAGGATCTGTATGCGCTACAAACAATGGGATTTCGTGGAGAAGCGTTAGCCTCGATAGCAGCAGTGTCCCAGGTTGAGCTGCGGACACGTCAAAGAGGTGCCGAGGTTGGGACCCGATTGTCACTTTCAGGCTCAATGATGGATGACATTCACATGGACGCATGTAACGAAGGATGTATCTTTTCTGTTAAAAATCTGTTTTATAATGTACCGGCTCGCCGAAAATTTCTGAAAACCAACGAAACGGAATTTCGTAATATCATCACTGAATTTGAACGAGTGGTGCTGGTTAATCCGCATAGAGAATTTAACCTTTTTCATAATGATGTGGAAATGTTAAATCTGCCTGTTTCGGGAATTCGCCAACGCATTATCAATGTCTTCGGGAAAAAGCTGAATACCCAATTACTTTCGTTAGAAACAACCACCTCAGTTGTCAGGATATCCGGATTTATCGGACAGTTAAATTCCGTAAAACGTAAAGGTTACCTGAATTATTTTTTTGTGAATGGACGATACATGCGGCATCCTTATTTCCACCGAGCCATTATGAACTCTTATGAGCCTTTTATTCCGGTTGGCGAAACACCCGACTATTTTATCTATTTAACCATTGACCCGTCTTCGATTGACGTAAATATCCATCCGACAAAAACCGAAATTAAATTTGAAAACGAACAACCGATTTGGCATATCCTTTCGTCGGTAGTTCGGGAGACATTAGGCAAATCAAATGCCATTCCTTCACTTGATTTTGATACAGAGGGAGTAATTGACATACCCATATATAATCCCGATGATGAAAAAGATAATTCAATCCCCCAGGTACAGTTAACTCCCGGATATTATCCTTTTAATCACTCCATGTTAATCGGTCAAAGCTGGGGTAAATTATTGGAAGGATTTGAAGAAGACAACGCTTTGACTAAGGATCAAATAATACTTGAAATACCTGAAACGGATGTGAAAGAGACCTCTTTGTTTTCGGATGTTTCTTACCCTTGTTTCCAATATAAAAACCGTTATATCATTACCCCGCTAAAATCAGGATTGGTTATCATTGACCAGTACAGGGCGCATGTTCGGATATTGTTTGAACAGTATATTTCGAATATAAAGTTGAAAAAAAGTGTATCGCAACAAATATTGTTTCCTGAAATTGTTGAGCTTACACCGGCAGAAGCAGCCTTGGTACCATCTGTATTGAATGAGATACAATGGTTGGGATTCGATATAAGCCCTTTAGGTAAGAATTGTTATTCAATCAATTCCATCCCTGCTGGCATACAGAATAGCAATCCTGCAACATTGCTTAAGGATATCATCCAAAGTGTGATCGCGGCCGAACATTCGCAGAAAAAAGAAAATGCAACACTATTGGCTTTATCGTTAGCAGAATCTGCCGCAATTCGGCCGGGAAAATCATTATCAATAGAAGAAATGGAAGCCATCGTTGCATCTTTGTTTTCGCTCGAAGCCAACAACTTAACGCCGGACGGCAAAACAATCATCACAGTTTTATCCGACGACGAACTCGGCAAAAGGTTTAAAACATAATGAGAGTGGCTGTTTTTAATGAGTTAAAAGATAAAACACAAAGGACACAAAGGGTTTTCTTGAAACACACAAATGCCTGAATAATAGCATTTTGTTTTTGTATCTGTGGTGCGCTCATTGTGTCTATTGTGATAAAAAAGGATTTTTAAGATCGTTCCTTCTTGAAAATATTTGGATAAATGTAAAAAACAAGTTATTTTTGTCATTCGATATTTGTAACTTTCGATATTTGGTTCCGGTCAACGTTTTTGATCGGGATTATTTTTTATTTTTTTTATTTAATGGTATAAAAAAGGAGGATTTTTTCAATGGCTGTCACGTATATGACTGAGGAAGGCTATAACAAGATTATTGCCGAAATAAATTATTTAGAGGGTGTAAAAAGACCTGAGATATCAGCGCAGATTGCTGAGGCGAGAGATAAAGGCGACCTTTCCGAAAACGCGGAATATGACGCAGCTAAAGAAGCGCAAGGGGTACTGGAAGGGAAGATTGCGCAGTTGAAAGGACTGATAGCCAACGCCCGTATTATAGATGAGCATCAAATCAAAACCGATGCGGTGCAGATTTTAAATAAGGTAAAGATCCAAAATATCCAAAATAATGCCATTGCGACATATACTTTGGTTGCTGACTCGGAGGCCAACCTGAAAGAAAACAAAATTGCAGTCAGCACCCCTATTGCACGTGGATTAATGGGGAAAAAAGTTGGCGATGTGGCAGAAGTCAAAACGCCATCAGGCATCATCAGATTTAAAATTTTAGAAATCACATTGTAACGTTAAGTTGTATCCCCATTCGGAGGGCGCAGGGGGAGTTTTCTGTTCTATCCCCCTTCGGAGGGGGTAGGGGGAGGTCCCCCGGTTTTCAGCATTAATTATTTCAAACCCTTAACCCTTAGTTCTTAACTCTTAACTCATTAATATGTCTTCCATTTTCAGTAAAATAGTCGCAGGCGAAATTCCCTGCCAAAAAATAGCGGAAAACGACGAGTTTTTTGCTTTTCTCGACATCAATCCGTTAGTTGACGGACATACATTGGTAATTCCCAAAACAGAGATTGACTACATTTTCGATATCGACGATGAAGTATTGGGACGCATGATGCAATTCGCCAAGATGGTAGCACGCGGATTGAAGAAAGCCATCCCCTGCAAACGGATAGGGGTCACTGTAATAGGCTTAGAAGTACCTCATGCGCACATTCACCTTGTTCCGCTCCAAAAAGAATCGGACATGTATTTCGGGAAGACAAAACTTCAGAAAACCCCGGACGAATTAGCCCGGACTGCAGCTTTGATTACAGAGGCATTGCGCACTTCATCGCTGCAGTCGTAACTATCTTTTTTTGATTTTCCCAAGACCGAACGAACCCACATTCTTTGTGACCGGCTCGTCTTTATAAATGATGGAGCCGAGACCATACGTATTACCATCCAAAAATCCGACAGGGTTGCAATCTATGGCGCCGACACCTTCCACTTTGGCATATATTGTGTCGGAGCGCAATTCAAAGGCATTGATCTTACCTACTCCTGCCGTTTCGAGATGTGCATTATATGCGTTTCCGGACAGAGTAGCCGACCCGACTCCTTCTGTACGAACGGTCAAGGAATGTACATACAGACTGTCGGCATATAAATTACTGACTCCCTTCAACATGACTTTCATGTCGTCGCTCAAAAAAGCGTTATTTATCCGGATATTTCCGACAAAACCGGCTTCAATGTTTTTTAAGGTATTCGTTTTCAAATGAATAGACAAATGGTTTTTGGTGCGCAATCTATTGCTTGAAGACAATGTCAAACGATCATTGTATAAATGATGCCTTACCCGTTCAACTAAATTTTCGTCACCGCTTATCTCAATAGAAGGCTGAGCGTCGGTCGGAATTTGCACAATCGCAATATCGGCTACCAAATAATCACCAATTTCAAGATTTGTAAAATCACCGTCCAAATCAAACGTTTTATGTGACTGAATACCGTTCCCTCTGATTGCATTAGGCCACCATCTATTGTGATTGTTCCATTCTGCCCGGTTAATCCTGAATCCTGAGAAGAAAAACAAAACAAACGCCAAAATCCAAATAACGAGCATCACCCAGTTCATCGTCTGATTCAGAGGTTTTGCCTTGGAAAAATGGGTGATAATACCATATATGATCGCAAAAACCGGTATGCCGATCAACATGATAATTGTAATGGTAGCTAATACGGGATGATTGACCATCAGAAAAGGAGGCAGGATGCCCATCAATCCGCTGCCGGCGCCTATCAAGCCGCCGCCAACGCCAAACAAAACCGCAAATAATACAATGAGCACAATCACTAATGCAAACAAAAGAGGAAGCCCGATCAAACAACCCAGACCGGCAATACCTACTTTCAAAAGCGTCACGAATACTTCGACAAAGCCGGATAGACAACCATGCTGTTCTTTGGATGTAACAGGAGCCGATTCGGCGGCAACTGTTTTCCCGATATTTTCGGGTGTAACCGGTTTGCCTTCCATCTGCAATTTCTGTTCCACCGTTTGGGCAGCCG
>JGI24705J35276_12238256_pt1 | contig 18004 bp, 18 predicted proteins | sample TergutNt197P4_FD_35276 | JGI IMG/M metagenome (IMG submission 35276) | reverse complement strand
AACGGAAGCGACGCTGCGGATGATAATGAATATGAAATGCTGAGAATATGCCCTTATTGCAACAAAAAGCATAGCGAGAACCATAAAGTATGTTCGCAATGCGGCTCATCAGATTTACAAAAATTTGTAGCGGAAAAAACAGAAAGCAGAATGATAAAGGTGAAAGTCTGTGCGAAATGCAAATCTTTGCACAGCAGTGAATATGAACAATGCCAGCATTGTGGCACGTTTTTGCATTACGAAATGCGCGAAAAAAGAAACCTGAAATTGGATTACGAATATGATGAGTATCAGGCAAATGAGCGTGAATTTGAAGTCCTAAAAGGTTACTACAGGCTCGCTGTAAAAGACAGCCATGTGGTACGTGAGTTGACAATGATGCAGAAGATATTTTTTGATACTGATACTGATTACTTGCCAACAAACGGCTCCGGCAGATATAAACAAGGTGCCGTAGCTGCCATATCGGCAGGCATACGTAAAGGATACATATTTTCCAACTGGGAAGCGGCAGAGCCCGACGTGACTATCCACAACGCTCACAATGCTAATGCAACACTTACAATGCCATCCAAAGATGTTACTGTCATTGCCAAATGGTTGCCGATAAGCAGAATTGGCGAGATGAAGATAAAGGTCAAATTATGCAAGAGGTGCAAAGAGGTATATGGAGAGAAACATGACATATGCCTCAAATGTGGCGGAAAGGACTTCGAAGAATTTCTGTACGGTGAAATCGCACAGCGCGGTCAAAAAGCGGTAAGAATTTGCCCCGCATGCAAAGAGGTTTACAGTACGAAGCACAAGTTGTGCAGGTATTGCTATTGTGATGGGGATGTGCGGTTAGTATAGTGCGGCATCTGGCTTTCATGCCTTGTCAATCCATTTTAATCAGCATTATCCCCGCAATGGGGGTACGACTGCCTCAGACATCGAGCCCCGCGCCGAGGGCGATAACGAGTATTTGCAGTGTGTCCACTGAGCTTGTGAAAAATGCCATCTTTTTACCTCCGTATTTTTGCTAGATGAAGTTGCACTCGATATTGCCATATATGAAAGAAGAAAAAAACTGAAAAACAAAACCCAATATGATATTTTTTACGGCACTGAAGTGTGAGGGTAGGGATAATATGCCTTTACCCATTGAATTGCTGTTTTGCGCGTTCTGAGGGCATTTACGCGCCGTTTTCACAATGTTTACAAATAAATTTTTCTAAAGCTATTGACAAGTCAATGGCTTTTACTTATACTGTTAGTGAGATATGTCATTAACTACATAACGACATAAGAAAGCGAGGTGATGGGCTTGAACGACAGCCAACCAATCTTTCAGCAAATTATTGAAATGATTGAAAGCGATATTATTACAGGCGTTTACAAAACTGACGATTTGATTATTTCTACAACACAGATTTCAAAGGTTTATTCTGTCAACCCGACAACGGCAGTCAGGGCGATTACCAAAATGACCGATGCGGGTATCCTGTATAAAAAACGGGGGATTGGAATGTGTGTCGCAGAAGGAGCGCGAGAAAAAATCACAGTCCGGCGCAAAGATGTTTTTCTAAATCAAACCATTGACGCGCTACTCACGGAAGCTAAGACACTTGGTATTTCCGTGAACGAGTTAGTCAGCGTAATAAAGAAAAAAGGAGCAAACAGCCATGATTGAATTTACAGACGTGATAAAAAAATACGGCAGTACAACGGCTATTGACCGTATATCACTTAAAATCCCCGAACAAGGCATTTATTGTCTGCTCGGAAGGAACGGAGCGGGTAAAACCACGTTGATGAAACTGATTGCGGGACATATCGCCGTCACTAAGGGTAAAATTATCGTAGACGGTAAAACTGTATCGACAAGCCGAATGCCGGAGTGCGTTAATTTTATAGATAGCGGCTCGGTACAATTCAATATGAGAGTATCTGATTTAATAGATACAGCCGCCGCGCTTCAAGATGATTTTGACCGCGATTTTGCAAGAGAAATGACCGAACGCTTTGAGTTGAACCCTCGTAAAAAATTTAAGCAGCTGTCTTTCGGAATGAAAACAATGCTAACGACGATTATTTCCTTGTCAAATAATTCAAAAGTAATATTACTTGATGAACCGACATTGGGATTCGACGCCATCATGCGCGACCAGTTCAACACCCTGTTGCTTGAAAGTTATCAGGCTCACCCGCGCGTCATTATTGTGTCAACACATCTGATTGACGATATTGCAAAAATAACCGAACGGCTTATCATCATTAACAACGGAAAAATGCTTATAGAAACGGGGATTGATGATTTGGACGAAAAAGCCTACACATTGTCAGGTTCGTTAAGTGCGATTACGCCATTACTTGATGGATTAAATTGCATTGGTAAAACGACAATGGGGAGTGTAATGGCGGCACATATCTACGGAGAAAGAATCACTCCGCCCGACGGCGTTACGATTGACCGCATGAGTTTACAGGATTTCTTTATTAACATGGTAGGAGGTAAAGGCAATGTTTAATAAATCACTTGTGGTTGCGAAAACCAATTATCGCAACATGAAATTAGCCTGTATTCTTACGGCTATTGTTTTAGGTGTCACACTGATACAGGATATAATCATGCTTATGTTAGGCAGTGCGAACGGAAGCAGTTATCGCGGAATCGAAGGGAATATGAATGTAAGTTTTGGTAATTATTTTATCCTGCTTATCATTTTAAGTGCGGCTTTTATTCCCGGAAATTTCCGCAAGATGATGAATCTCGGCGGGAAACGTGCAGACTTTTTTAACGGCTGTGCGTTGGCTTATGCCATTATGACAGCCGCCGTGTCGTTAGTTTGCGTCGTTCTATATTTAACTTATGACAAGTTTATGGTATCGGTATTATACAATGGCGGGACGCTTGACGTTTTATATTGGTTCGGTTGGATTGATAACGGAGCAGTAATCGCTTTCTTTCAAATGTTCGCATTTTTATTCTTGTTTGCGGCTTTCGTGCATACGCTTATTTCCGCACAGGATAAATGGTACGGTTGGGTTGCGGATATATTGATTATCGCTGTTATCAGCGTATTTACGCCTATCGCGCCATTAAGAGCGTCATTGGTATGGTTCTTCAACCTCATTATTTTCAACTCAAACGCTTTTGTGCAAATAGCCGCTTGCCTGATACTCGCGGTTGTAATCTATTCATTGAATAAACTAATTCTGGCAAGAAAGGCTATTTGATTGCATGGCAAAAGCTAACAGGCAGGAGAAAAATGTTGTATTTTCCCCTGCCTGTCTTGTAATTATCTGTCTATATCTTGCGACCGTGTCCGTCTGTACCGTTTCGGCAAAGTCTTTCCCGTCCGCGATATGGCTCATCATGTCAATCATGCGCGGCGCGGAGAACATTATGCGCGAAGCACCGTTAGAGCGGACGCAGGCAAGGGCGCATGATTTGGATTTATAGGCGCGATATGGAACGGGACGCTGATTTTATTCAGCGTCCCGTAGTCCTTCTACTTCTGCGCGGGTCAAATCGGTAATGGTAATAATTTTGTCTACGGTATCGCCAGCGTTCAAAAGCCTTTTTGCAATTTCAATATCCCGTTGCGACCGCGCATGATTCAACGCAGACGCTTCATTACTACGCGCTTCTGCCCGCAGACGTTCCAGTTCACGAAATTCAGGGGACACCACTACTTCACGATACGCGCTGATTGCCTGTGTCACGACAGCCACCTCCAATGCTTCAAGCTGTTTCAAATCTTCTTCCGTTTTCGCGCGGAACAGCGACAGCATAAGTTCCAATTCATTCTCTTTATCAATCTCTTTTGGGAGTTTTCGCACTTCAAAATATAGCATTGACAATTTATCCGACAGCAATTCATGGCGGTTTATTTCAAACGCACCAAACTCCGAACGGTATTCCGGGCAGTTGAACATCAGGAAATCCACAATGCTGATGATGATTACACGCGGGAGCGATGAATACGGACTGCCAACTTTGAGAGCGGACGAGTATACCCTTGCCCAATGGTACAGGGAGCGTTCGCGGTAGTCTTTTTCATTCTCGACTTGAACCTCAAGATTTACCCTCTGTCCGTTGACAATCATGCTAATGTCGAGTTTGCAAAACTTATCGCCTATTACTTCGGGCGGTATTTCCGTATTCGTGATTAAAAACTCCGATATGCTGTCAATCGCTATGCCGAGAATCGCCGCGACAAGCCGTTTGAGTAATTCGGGATATTTCACAAACAGTAATTTGAACAGCGTGTCATAGGTAAATTTGTATTTGAGTTCCGTCAAAGCAATGCCCGCTTGCACTTAATGATACCACATTCACAAACAAACAGCAAGATACAAAATTGAAACCATAACCGTTATATCGGCAGACGCAAAACGCCCGCCGATATGGAGAATGAAGAACCTTCCACCTATATGTCCGCGATTGCCACAAGGTTATCTTTGCCCATGCCCACGCCCACGCAAGACGGCTGTAAACGCTGATACAGATTTTTTTGCCTGCGACGCGAATGAGGTTTTTTATCACGGATTCATGGTTCGGGTAAGTATAGGAAATCGGCGCATCATGTGTGACATGAACGCCGTCTGCCTTTTGCGGTAGATTCAAAAACGCCGGGATATATCGGTTGATGTGGTCATAACTTATTCCCCCATTTGTTATTTTTGCTCCGAGTGTTCCGCAGCGGCGTACCGCTTCCAGTACCGCCGCTTTGCCAAGCCCTATTTTGCGGTAGGCCGGGTCTGTTGCGACAGGCTCGACCAATGCGCTTTGTGATGCGCTGTCCTGCCACATTCCACAGTACGACACAAAATCTCCATTCGGCGCGACAACGGCGATTTTTAAAGTGCTTGCCCATATTTGTACAGGTCGTAGGTGTCCGTCATGCTGGTAATCGTAAAACCTTCAGGTAAAGCATAGTGGATTTTCCATCCTTAGCAAGTGCGTCCTTTGCATACAAGAGCATTTCTTCTCCCAAATGGCGATGGCTTTCCGAAATCAAAAGAAACGCTTTACCAAGACCGCAATCATAAGTAGCAACCGCTACAATTTCGCCATTTTCTTCCCAAAGACCAATATGGGGCAAGCCGCTTTTGTCGAGATAACCATGCGTTATCATCCAGTCCCAACGGCCAAAATGATAGTTTTAGCGGTCCAACTTTATCAAAAAGTTTCTGAGCGCATGGTAATCCTCGCCGAATAGAGGATTAGAATTGTAATTTCTAAATTTAGCAGGCATATATACTTCCTCGCTTTCAATTATTTGTTGCTATGTTGCCGACATTGCCGGAAAACGGAACACTTCGGGGAGGTTCCAATCGCCTTTCAGGAAAAACGGCTCCTTGTCCCAATCCACCTGTTCCCAGCGTGGATTGATGCCAAGCCAATCAGGGCAAAACCCAAACTCCACAAGCTCTACCCCGGAAAAAGGAAGCTCCCTTATAAGGCCGTCAGCGTAATCCATCAGCAGATGGAATATTTGCACAGATTGAGTGTTCATGCTGTCCGCTTCCGCTTGTCCTCAGCAGGAACAAGTGAAAAAACTGGATTTCATTACCAAATTCATGTTATAATTCACTTGTCATGATTAGGATTGCAGTTCCTTGACAATTGAATATGAACACAGTTCGGTTGATTCTGTTTCCGCTGTGGTTTGGGCTAGAATCCGTATCCTGATTGGTTTCTGGTTGTGCGTTGTAAAATCATATCGTCGGAAACCCTTGAAAATAGCCACTTACACGGATTCTGCATGTGAGTCCCTTAAACAAACGCCTACAACAGCTGGGGCAGCACGGTGGACCCGCTGAGCTTGAATTTGTACACGTACTGTACGGGAAACCCAATCAAGTACTGGGACCCGACCGGGCATGCGCAGCAGTTCGAGCTCGTCGCAAGCGCAGAGCAACATCGACTCGGCGTACCAGGCGATGCTGGGCGGTTACCTCTATAAATAATGGTATGATTGAATACGCGGGTCATACAAACCCTCAGCAGTATCAACCCTGGTCAAAGTTATTGGCAATGAAACAGTGTTCATTGTCCGCACAAGAAACTGACATCGGAGAGACTGAAGTTTCACTGATTCGGTATTTTACCATTCACAATTTTAAGGACGGGTATATTTGGGCTATTTATTCAAATAAAGCCTTTGAGTCAAGCGGAAAGCAATTTGATGGTAGCGGTCGCATCCCAACAAAATGGAAAATTCATAAAGAAAATGGGAAATGGGAAATCGTCGAAATATTTGAGGCGCCTTAAACCTATAAAAACGGCAAATAAGGCACACCAAAAAGGCCACCGGAACAACATTGCACGAGTTAGTTCCGCTAGTTCCGCTAGCTGCGTTTAAGCCGCCAAAGTGAGCGTTCCAAAAAATGATAAAATAATCACAAAACATGATGGAAACTGTGCGGTGAAGCAAAACATTCCCTGAAAAAACTTAAAATTATACTAAAACAACCGTAAGAAATAATAAAAAAAAATGCCAAATTCGGATATTATTTATTATGGAGAAAGAGGCGGTTTTGGCAGCCCCGGCGTTTGCTTTGGGCGGCTGCCCGCGTTAATTTATATGTTCGAGGAGAAGGATATGTTACAAGTGCTTGTGATTGGCGGAGGATTGTCCGGGTGTACCGTTGCGTGCGAATTGGCAGCCGGCGGCGCGAAGGTCACGGTCGCGGAGAAAACCGGGCAGGCTGGCGGCAAGGTCAGGAGCTATGGGTGCAAGGCGACAGACAAGTGCAACAACTGCGGTGTGTGCCTTGTGGGCGGGCTCTTTGAAAAGGCCGAGAAAAATTCAAACATAGACATAATCTGCAACGCAAAGCTTGTGGACGTGACTGGCGGGCCGGGGGATTATTCTGCTGCGCTCAAAACCCCGGAGGGGATACGGTACGTAAACAGCCTTTCGTCCATCGTCGTTGCGACGGGGTTTGAAGAATCCCCTGCGTCCAGCGGCCACCTGCAGATCGACGGAAAGCTGGGCATTGTCAGGGGGCTTGAGCTTGAGGCGCTCATGAAGGGAAGGAGCAAAGAGTCGCTCTTTGACAAGGCGCCTCAGAGCGTATGCTTCATACAGTGCGTGGGCTCCCGCGACAAAAAAGAAGGGGCGATGAACTGCTCAAGGGTGTGCTGCTCCTATTCCACGCGGGCGGCCAAGGTGATAAGGCAGATTTACCCGGAATGCAGGATAACGTTTTTCTACATGGAGCTTCAGGCGGTTGCAAGCGGCGACTATTTCGCTAGCTTGGAGGAGCTGGGCATTGAGTTCATCAAAAGCAGGCCGCTAAAAATAACTGCCGAGTCGCCGGCCACCGTCGAATACGAAGACATGGCAAGCGGAGGGCTGTGCAGGCGCGAATTTGACATTGTCGTGCTTTCTGACGGCATACACCCGCCAGACGACGCTGAGATGACAGCCGAGCTGTGCAGGCTCGGCCAAGACAAAGACGGGTTTTTGAAAATCGCGGGAGACAGTTGGGATTCAGGGGTTTTCGTTTCAGGCTGCGCAAAGCGGCCGATGAAGATAGAGGAAACCTGGGCTGACTCTGTCGCAGTTGCAAGCGAAGTGCTTGCCCGGTGGAGGAAGATATGAACGTATTGATTTTAGGCCAAAACGGAATAAACGGAGAAATAGAGAAATGCCTGACAGCGCAAGGGCATTCCGCTGCGGTGATTTCCGACATAGGCGAAATAAAGTCTTTTTCGGGAGAAGCTGGGGAGTTTAAAGCCAAAACCGGCACAGGCGAGGTTGAGGCAGCGCTTGTAATTGTAACAGAACCGGACAGGAAGCCTATGCCAGACATGGGAGGCGGCATGCCGGCATCCATCTTTGACGCAGCTGCCATGGAGGGGGCGTGGGCTTTCAAGGCAAAAAGCCCGGTGGTCATACTGCTGGATTATTTCAACGAGTCGCCGCCGGCTTCAACGGCCAGGGCCCTTGAGGAAGCGCTCGTGCTTGCGTCGAAAAAAGCAAGTACAGTCTTTTTGTTCAGGTTCATGAGGACTGCGGCAAGCGGCAGCGAGGAGCTTTACTTAAAAGCCAGGAACGCCGGCGTTACATTCATAAAATACGAAAAACTGGCGATATCCTACGATGAAGGCGCCGAAAGCTTCGACATCGAAGTTTCCGACGGGGTGCAAGACGTCAACCTGAAAACCCAGTTCATAGCCACGGACAGCGGGCACGGGGTGTCGGAAAAGTTTTCAATGCTCGCCAAAAAGCTGCGGCTCAAAGCAGACGAGGCGGGCTATGTCAACGAAAGCAGGTATTTCTTGGCCCCTGCGCTTACGGGCAGGAAAGGCGTGTACTACATAAACCCAGACAATTCCGAAAGCTGGCTGCAGGAAACCTTGGAATTCATAGTTTCCACAGCAGGGGCTGTCGCAAAGGAAGCCGGCGAAGACAAAAACCACGCGACCGTGGACGGCGACAAATGCGCTTTCTGCTATACCTGCTACCGCGCCTGCCCCCATGGGGCAATGGCACCCGACGATGAGAACCGGGTGATGCAAAACATGGAAAGCGCATGCGAGGGCTGCGGCGCCTGCGCGGCCGTATGCCCGGGCAACGCGATCGCGATGTCCGGCGACGAATTTGCAGCCGCAAGCTTACAGGGCAAATCGGGCAAGGTCAAGATGTTCTGCTGCGAGAATTCCGGGGAAATCGCCTTGCGGGAGATACTGCCGGGGCTCGGCGAGCTGGCGGCAAAGATAGATTGCGAAACCGTGCCCTGCGGCGGCAGGATAGGGTTTGAGCAGATGTCCGCCGCCCTGCGGTCTTACGGGAAAGTGGTGGCCCTCGTCTGCATGGACGACGCTTGCAGGCATTTTACCGGGAACAAGAGCGCATGCAAACAAGCCCAGCGCCTTTCGGCGATGCTTGAAAAAGCTGGCGTTGACAAGAAGCGGGCCTACTGCATCAAGACGTCCCATGCCATGCCAAATGCTGCAAGGGACGAAATTTTGGAGGTGCTGAATGATAATTGCTGAACAGAAAAGCATAGATGAGATAATAAGTTCCCTTGAAGGCTTCAAATCCGCAGTCGTTGCGGCATGCGGCACATGCGTCACCGTATGCATGTCAGGAGGGGAAAAAGAGGCTATAAGGCTGGCGGACGCCCTCGAAATCGAGGCAAAATCAAGGGGCGGATGCCTAAAGACATCCGTCACATGCCCCACAAGGCAGTGCGACATGGAGTTCCTCGACGAAAACGAGGAGGCGTTGGGCAGCGCAGAGTGCATACTGTCCTTGGGGTGCGGGGCCGGAGTGCAGTTTTTGGCAGAGAAATTCCCCGACAAAGTGGTGCTTCCCGGGCTCAACACCGAATTCATTGGCGTCAACAGGGATATAGGCTACTGGACTGAAATGTGCCAAGGCTGCGGAAACTGCATGCTTGCGAAAACAGGCGGCGTATGCCCTGTGACAAGGTGCTCAAAGAGCAATTTCAACGGCCCTTGCGGCGGTTCGTCTTCAGGCAAATGCGAGATAGACCCGGACACGGACTGCGCGTGGCAGTTGATTTACGACAGGATGAAACGGCTCGGCAGGCTGGACGAGCTGCTTGAAATAAACGAGATCAGGGATTGGCGGACCAGCAGGGACGGCGGGCCAAGGTCCGTAGTCCGCGAAGATGTGAGGTGAGGTTATGCCCGGCGATAAAGGCAATTTGCAGAAAATACTTGAATCAGGCGCGTTTTCGGTGTCAGCTGAAATAGGGCCTCCGATGAGCGCCGACGCGAACTTCGTAATAAAGAAGGCAAGCGAGCTCAAAGGCATAATCGACTCGGCAAACGTTACTGACAACCAGACAGCCGTCGTGAGGATGTCCAGCATAGCAGCTTCGTACCTAGCGAGCGTAAACGGAGTCGAGCCTGTAGTGCAGATGACGTGCAGGGACAGGAACAGGATAGCTATACAGAGCGATCTTTTGGGGGCGTACGCGCTGGGCCTCAGAAACCTGCTGGTGCTTTCAGGGGACCACCAGTGTTTCGGGAACCATCCCCAGTCGAAAAACGTGTACGACGTGGACTCGATCCAGCTGTTAGGCTCCTTGAAGAGGATGAAAGAGGAAGGGGTATTCATGGGGGGCAGCAAATGCAAGTTCCCTGCTGAGTTCTTCCTCGGCGCCACGGTCAACCCCTTTGCAGACCCCGAGGAACTCCAGCTGATCAGGCTTCGGAAAAAGATAAAGGCCGGCGCCCAGTTCGTCCAGACGCAGGCCATTTACGACGTTGCAAAGTTTGAGGAATGGATGGAGAAAGTCAGGAGCCTGGGCCTTCACAAGCAAGCGTACATAATAGCCGGCATCGTGGTCAACAAGTCGCTCAAATCGATAGAAATGACCCAACTCGTGCCCGGCATGCTCGTCCCCGACGCGCTTGTCGAGAGGATGAGGGCTGCAGGGCAGGGGAACTACGACAGCGAGGGCGTGAGCATAGCGCTGGACCTGATTGCGCAGCTTCGCAAAGTCGAAGGGGTCAGCGGCATACACATAATGGCCATCGGGTGGGAGAGCATAGTGCCGACTCTCGTTGAAAAATCCGGATTCCTGCCGAGGCCAGTCATAGAATAAGGAGAGGCGAAAAATGAGCCAGATTGAAAATTTTGAACAGAGTTTTAAAAAAGAGGTGGCTTCGCAGCCGGGCGGCGAGCGTGTGCTGAACTGCTTCCTGTGCGGAACCTGCACAGCGGGGTGCCCGATAAGCGAGATCGAGCCGGGCTACAACCCTAGGAACATCATGCGCAAGATACTGCTCGGTATGAGGGACGAGCTTTTAAATTCTAGCGAAATTTGGAAATGCTACCAGTGCCACACCTGCGTTTCCCACTGCCCCCAAGACGTCCGCTTTGCGGATGTGGTAAGGGCACTGCGCCAGATTGCGGTAAAGGAGGCCATATTTGACGAAAGCTTTGCAGCCGCTGTCGAAAAAGCCGACTACGACGCCAGAGTGCAGAGGCTTGAAAAAGTAAACGCATTGATCGAGGAGAGAAGCAAATGAAAAAACCGGTAATGGTAGTAGGCGGGGGGATTGCTGGCATACAGGCGGCCGCCGACCTTGCGGAGATGGGGATACCGGTGTTCTTGTTAGAAAGCTCCCCGAGCATCGGGGGCAGGATGGCTCAGCTTGACAAGACCTTTCCGACCAACGACTGCTCGGCTTGCATACTAGCACCAAAGGTAACAGATTGCTACAACCATCCGCTGGTGAAGACTTTTACGTTGAGCGACCTTGAGGAAGTAAGAGGGGAAGCGCCAAATTTTACAGCGGTGGTGAGAAAAAGGCCGCGCTACATCGACGAAGAAAAATGCACAGGCTGCGGCGACTGCTCAAGCGTCTGCCCCGTCTCGGTTAAAAGCGAATTCGACATGGGGATAGGAAAAAGGAAAGCCGTGTACAAGCCATACGCTCAGGCTGTCCCAAACAAGGCGGTAATTGACAATTCTGCTTGCCGCCACTGCAAGCTGTGCGAAAAAGCCTGCCGCTCAAAAGCCGTTTGCTACGACCAGGAAGAAGAGGTTTTCGAAATACCTGTCAGCGCAGTCGTGCTTGCGCCGGGCTACGACGTGTCTTCGGAAATACCTGCCGAATTGGGCTATTCGAAGTACGCGGACGTCGTGACAAGCCTCGAATACGAGAGGATACTGTCTGCGTCAGGCCCCTTTGCCGGGCACGTGCAGAGGCCGTCGGACGGAAAGCCCCCCAAAAGGCTTGCGTTCATCCAGTGCGTAGGTTCAAGGGACCACCAGTGCAGCGCCGATTACTGTTCGGCCGTCTGCTGCATGTACGCAGTGAAAGAAGCCGAAATAACGAAAGAGCATTTGCCAGAAGCAGAAGGCGTAGACATCTACTACATGGACATGAGGGCTTACGGCAAGGATTTCGACAAGTACGTCGATTCAGCCAAAGCCAAGTACGGGATTAATTTTATACGAAGCAGGGTAGCCGAAACAGACAGGGACGAGGCGACAGGGAACATCCTGCTAAAGCATGCGGACACTGGCGGCAACGTACACAAGTCGGAATACGACATGGTAGTGCTGTCAGTGGGCATAGTGCCAAAGGAAGAAAACATCAAGCTGTGCAGCAGGCTAAAGGTCAAGACCGACAGGTACGGTTTCATTTGGACAGGCGAAATGTCAGCCCCGGAGTCGTCCCGGGAAGGCATAATGGCGTGCGGTGCCGCAACAGGGCCAAAAGACATCCCCGAAACCGTAATAGAGGCCAGTGCAGCTGCGGCGGCTGCTGCAAAAGCTGCAAGCAAAACAGAGGTGGACCTTTTCAAGAGCTACCCGGCGTTTTTTACAGAAGAGCCAATGGCGCAGGTGCGCGACGTGTCAAAAGAACCCATCAGAGCAGGAGTGTTCGTATGCAGCTGCGGCGTGAACATCGGGGGGTACCTTTCGGTGGGCGAAGTCGTCGAATACGCGAAGTCCTTGCCATTCGTGACGTTTGCGGGGGAAGGGCTCTACACCTGTTCGGTGGATTTCCAGACGGTGATAATCGACAAGATAAAGGAATACGGCCTGAACCGGATAGTGGTGGCTTCCTGTACGCCCAGAACACACGAGCCGCTGTTTCAAGGCGTCCTGCAAAAGGCAGGGCTGAACCCCTACCTGCTCACGATGGCCAACATCAGGGACCAGTGCTCCTGGGTCCATATGGAAGATGCCAATGCCGCTACGTTCAAAGCCAAGGAGCTTGTCAGGATGGCGGTGGGGAAAGCCGTTTACGCAAAACAGCTTTCAAAGAAAAAGCTTGACGTCAACAAAGCGGCTCTTGTGATAGGCGGCGGAGCGGCTGGCCTGTCTTCTGCCCTTGAACTATCGGGCATGGGCTACAGCGTTCACATAGTTGAAAAGACGGGAGAGCTGGGCGGCAATGCCAAAAGCCTGAGCGCTACCATGTTCGGGCGGCCTGTCGGCAATTACCTCGCAGATTTCATTAGGGACGCGGCGGAAGACCCGAACATCACAGTACACCTTAATTCAAAGATAAAGGACATCACCGGCTTTGTGGGCAATTTTACAACCCGAATAGAGGCCTTGGGGTCAGCCGGGGTAAGCACCGAAGGCAGCCCGCCGGCAGAGTGTACAACAATGATTGAGCACGGTGTTGTAGTCGTTGCAGTTGGCGCCTCCGAAAAGAAACCGGATGCTTACCTCTACGGCAAGAGCCCAAACGTGGAGACGCAGCTCAAGTTCGAGGAAAGGCTCAAAAACGGGGACAGCTGCCTTTCGGGAGTCAAAGACGTGGTGATGATACTCTGCGCAGGCTCGCGTGACGAAAACAACCCCTATTGCAGCAGGGTTTGCTGCAACCAGTCTATTAAAAACGCAATAGCCATAAAAGAATACAATAGTGACATCAACGTCACGGTGTTATACAGGGAAATTAGGTCCTACGGCCTTTCGGAGACATTCTACAGGCGGGCGCGGCAAAAGGGCGTGCAGTTCGTGCGGTTTGAAGACGACGAAAAGCCTGTGGTGGCTCAAAAGGAGGGTTTTGTTCAGGTCAGCGCAATAGACCCGCTGCTTTCAAGGGACGTGGCGTACAGGGCAGACTTGCTGCTGCTTGCCAGCGCAATAGAGCCGGACAGGGAGGGAAACAAAACCATCGCCCAGATGCTCAAGGTGCCGATGACGCAGGAAGGGTTTTTCCTCGAAGCCCACGTGAAGCTGCGCCCTGTTGATTTCGCCACGGAGGGCGTATACCTGTGCGGCCTTGCCCACAACCCCAAAAACTTAAGGGAATCAATAGTGCAGGGCAAAGCCGCTGCCGCAAGGGCAGGAACAGTCATATCAAAGGATTTCATTGAGGCAGAAGGGGCCATTGCGGCAATCGACATGGACCTTTGCGTTGGCTGCGGCGAATGCGAGAGGGTTTGCGCGTACAAAGCCATAACGTTGGAGGAAGTCCAGGCAAGAGGGAAAGCGGCTAAGAAAGCCGTGCTAAACGACGTGCTCTGCAAGGGCTGTGGGACGTGCGCTGCGAACTGCCGCTGCGGAGCCATAGACGTAGGCGGGTTCTCTGACATGCAGGTCATTAACGAGATAGAATACCTGCTTCGCGGCGACGTAGAAGCAAAACAGGGGTGGGAGCCCAAAATAATCGCGTTCCTTTGCAACTGGTGCAGCTACGCCGGCGCAGATCTAGCAGGGACAGGGCGAATGCAGTACCCGCCCAACATAAGGGTGATAAGGGTCCCCTGCTCAGGCAGGATCAACCCTGCATACATCATCAAAGCGCTGGCTGAAGGCGCAGACGGCGTCATGGTGTCGGGCTGCCACCCCGGCGACTGCCACTACCTGACAGGAAACATGTACGCCAGGCGCAGGTTCACCGTGCTAAAGAAACTGCTTGAAACGGCAGGGATTGACCCGAACAGAGTGCATTTCACATGGGTGTCTGCGTCGGAAGGCGGCAGGTTCGCCGAAGTAGTAAAGGAAGTTACTGACAAAGTGGGAAAGCTTGGCCAGGTTCGCGCTGACGGGCAGCTGTCCCCGCCTGCAGGCGAGAGCTGAGAAGAGAGGTAGCGGTATGAGTTTTGATGCCCAGAGGGAAAAAATAAAGGAAATATGCAAAGATTTGCTTGAAAAAGGCTTGGTTGAAACGGTAATCGGCTATGCAGAAGGCGGCATTGACGGCGCGCGCATCCCATACATGTTCGGAACCCCCGAGGGGGCAAAGGCTCTTTGCTGGGACCAACGGTGTGTAGTAAACCTCTGCACGTACGCTTATGAAAAGAGGGACAGAAAAACCGGAGTCGTGGCAAAGCCCTGCGACGTGCGCGGAATCGTCAACTACATTGCAGAAAACCAGCTCAATCGGGAGAACGTATACATCATAGGCGTGGACTGCGATGGCATGGTAGGCGCAGACGGCGAAAAGCTCCCTTGGTGCGCAGAGTGCAGCGTAAAAAAGCCGCCGGTTTACGACGTAAAAGTAGAAAACCCTGACATAACAGACGGAGAAAGCGCCAAAAAAGAAGAACCGAGCAGCATGCCCGGGGATTTTGCCAAGTTCCAAACGGAGATCAGCAAATGCATCCTGTGCTATTCGTGCAGGCAGGCCTGCTGCGGCTGCTACTGCCCGGTGTGCTTCATGGACAGGGGCGTGCCGAACTGGCAGCCGGCAGAGCCAGGGCAAGGCGCAAAGATGATGTACCATCTGGGGAGGGCATCGCATCTGGCGGGCAGGTGCGTGGAATGCGGCGCGTGCGAAAGGGTGTGCGCTTCCGGAGTGGACGTGCGGTACATTATAAAGGAGGCCACAAAGTTCATTGAAGACGTGTACGGCTTCCGGGCGGGGTTTGACACTGAAACAGAGCCCGTAATGGCGGCATATGACCCAGGCGACCGGGAAATAGGTTTTTTGGGGGGTGAAAAACATGAATAACAGCTTTGTTTCTAAGGAAACCCTAAACAAAATCCTAAAAGAGCTTGCGGCGGCAGAAGACGTATTGCTGTATGCGCCTGTCTTGAACGGCAAGGTTTTGGACTTCGCGGAAATTACCGATGCCGAAAAGATAGCCATAAGCGACGACATCTCATACAAATCCCCAAAAGAGGCTTTCATGCCGCAGGCAGAAAACCTGATGACGTTTTCGGAAGGGGGCGTTTTAGAAAGCGCCTACGATAAAAAAACGGTCGTGTTCGGCGCAAAGCCTTGCGACGCCGAAGCCTTGCGAGTGCTTCACGCAGTGCTCATGACAGGTAAATTCCAAGACCCGTTCTTTGAAAGGCGGTTTGAAAACAGCGTTTTGATAGCGGTGGGCTGCGCAAGCGAAAAGCCCGGCTGTTTCTGCACGGAAAGGGGATTTGACAAGGAGTTTTCCGATTTCAGCGACATCATGCTGCGCAGAGACGAAGGCGGCACCGGTTACACGGTTACACACCTTTCAGGCAAAGGGAGGGAGCTGCTTTCCGAATTTAATGAAACGAAAGGCATAGAAGCGGCCAAGAGAACCGCAAAGGCGCAAGGCACGGGCATGAAGAAGCTGGAGCTAGACAAAAGCATCGAAGACAGGGAGCTTTTTGACATCATCGATTGGGATAAGGCAACTGAAATTTGCCAAGGCTGCGGCATGTGTACGTTCATATGCCCCTCGTGCCACTGCTTTGATTTTAAGGACGTTTCAACCTTCAGCGAGACGAAACGTTACCGGTGCTGGGACAGCTGCATGTACCCCCAGTTCACCCTTCACGCCTCCGGCCACAACCCGAGGGCCTCTGTCAAAGAAAGGTTCCGCCAGCGGGTCCTGCACAAGTACCTGTACATAAACAAAATTTTCGGGTACACCGCATGCACCGGCTGTGGCAGGTGCATCAGGAGCTGCCCTGCTGGCATGAACATCAAAAAAATAGTTGAGAGCATTATGGAGGTGCTGCCGTGAACAATCCCTACCTGCCGGTAAAAACCGAGATAATTGACATAGTGCAGGAGACGTTTTCTGTGGAGCTTGACGTCAAAACGTTCAAATTGAGGGCTGCGGACGGAGCACCGATGATTTTTCAGCCCGGCCAGTTCGTGGAATTCTCCGTACCGGGCATCGGGGAGTGCCCCTTTGGGTTCGCTTCCTCGCCCCTTGAAAAGGGATATTTCGAAATAACCGTCAAGAGGACCGGCAAAGTCACCGATATGATACACTCGCTGCGCGTTGGCGACTTCGTTTGGGTCAGGGGGCCTTTCGGAAACACGTTCCCCCTCGAAGCGATGGAAGGAAGCGACCTGTTCTTCGTAGCAGGCGGCCTTGGCCTTGCGCCGCTCCGGCCGTTCATCCTGCATGCCTTAGACGGGCAAAACAGGGCAAAATACGGGAAAATCCAAATGCTGCTGGCGGCAAGGACCAGCATGGACCACATTTTCGCCTACGAATACGGGGAATGGAGAGGCGCCAAGGACACTGCCATCGACCTGGCCATCGACAACCCCGAGCCGGGATGGAATGAAAAAGTCGGATTCCCGCACAATCTGGTCAAAGGCATGGAACTTGATTTCAGCAACATGCACGCCATACTCTGCGGACCGCCCATTATGATAAAAGCGGTGCAGTCGAGCTTGACCGAAATGGGCCTTTCGATAGAGAGGCTGTACACGACATTGGAAATGAGGATGACATGCGGCGTGGGAAAATGTGGAAAATGCAACATCGGAAAGCAGTACGTGTGCATCGACGGCCCCGTGTTCTGCATGGCGGAGCTGGCTAAAATGCCGGCTGAATATTGATCTTGGTTATAAACGTTTGTTGTTAACAATACATCAAAATATTAAGGAGGATTCGTTAATGGGTTACAAAAGCGACATCGAGATTGCGCAAGGCACACAGATGGAACCTATCGAGAGCATTGCGGAGCAGATAGGCCTTACAGCGGACAAGCTGGAGCACTACGGCAAGTACAAGGCAAAAGTGGACTATGGCCTTTTGGACGAGATGAAGGACAAGCCCGACGGCAAGCTGATTCTCGTGACGGCTATAACGCCGACCCCAGCCGGGGAAGGCAAGACGACGACCAGCGTCGGGCTGGCAGACGCATTGCACAGGCTTGGCAAAAAAGTCATATTGGCGCTGAGGGAGCCTTCGCTTGGGCCGGTCTTTGGCATTAAAGGCGGCGCAGCCGGAGGGGGGTATGCCCAAGTCGTGCCGATGGAAGACATAAACCTGCATTTCACAGGCGACTTCCACGCAATCGGGGCAGCAAACAACCTGCTTGCCGCGATGCTTGACAACCACATCTACCAAGGGAACGCCCTTAACGTCGACGCGCGAAAAATCACGTGGAAACGCTGCGTAGACATGAACGACAGGCAGCTTAGGTTCGTGGTGGACGGGCTGGGCGGCCGCACAAACGGCGTTCCTCGCGAAGACGGGTACGACATAACGGTGGCTTCTGAAGTAATGGCGATCCTTTGCCTCTCAAAGAACATCGACCATCTGAAAGAGAACTTGAAGAAAATAATAGTCGGGTACACGAGGGACGAAAAGCCTGTAACGGCAGG
>JGI24705J35276_12238258_pt1 | contig 18100 bp, 7 predicted proteins | sample TergutNt197P4_FD_35276 | JGI IMG/M metagenome (IMG submission 35276) | reverse complement strand
CAACCGAATCTGGACCAAAGAAGAAGACGAGATCATCATCCGCGAGCGCGCCGCCAGGACGGCCGTGCCGGCGATCGCCGCCTTGCTCAGCCGGCCCGTTCCGGCGACCTATCTGCGCGCGCGCAAGCTTGGTACCCTCGTGCAGCCGCACAAGCCGGCAACCGACGACGAAAAGCGCGTCGTTCGTGAGCTCGCTGGGCGCGATCCACCCGCGACCGACAACGAGATCGCAGCCGCGATCGGCCGCTCGCCTGGATCTGTCCGTTGGCTGCTCCAGGTCATGGGCCTCATCAACACCCGCGATTTTTCCGCGATGATCCGCCACGCCAATAAAGGGCGTGCACCAGGTCGCGCGGTGGCCGACAAGCAGGCGATGGCTTCCACTACCGCGCTGAACGCGGCGCGGCGCGAAGCCGCTCGCCTTGAAAAAGAGAAAGGCAAGAAAGAGGCCGCGGCCGCTCGGACCCAGCTCGCAGCCGACCGCAAGGTCGTACGCGAGCGATTGGCTGCGGAAGCTCGCGCCACCAGGCAACAACAGGCCGCCGCGCGGAAGGTTGCCTGCCTGCGACTCACTGCCGAGGCCAAGAAAGCCGAACGCCAGCAGGTCGAACAGGCTCGTGCCGAGAAGGCGGCAGCTCGCGCCGCTGACCGCGCACGCCTGCAAGCCGAGCGTGCAGCAGAGGCCGCACAGGTCCGCGCGGCTCGCGAGGAAGCTCGACGCCAGGAGAAAGCTGCCAAGGAGCAGGCAAAAGGGCTCGCGCGAACCGAGAAGGCTGCGGCGAAGGCCGCAAGCTCCATTGCGGCTGTCGTGCAGGCGCACTGCAGTCTTAATACGGTCCGTATTGAGCAGCCATCGCCGGCTGCCACGCCGACGCCGATCGTCGTGTACGACCCGGCCTCAATGAACGGTGCTGCCAGCGCAGAGCCAGCCGTGTTGCGTCCGTCTGGCCGCGGTGGCTGGAAGCATATCTTCGGTACGCATCGCAGGTTGCCAAGGGTTGACCGGGCGCGCAGCCGTGCTGACGATCTCGCACTCGCCGAGGCAGCGAAAGATGCCATCGCCAGCTTCGTGGCTGACCGAGGCGTCACGCGCAAGGTTGAGAGCCCTGTGGAGCTTGCCATCCGCAAGCTCCGGGCGCGCGGCTACACGATCCTCGGTAACGGCAAGGGCTACACGATCGACGCCCGGCATCATCTGTCGAACGACAATGAATTGCTGTGCTTCGCCGAAAAGCGCGGCGCTGCGTGAACCGGAAACGGCGAACGTCAGAAGAAATGGCGAGAAGGGACGGATCGACGGCACCAGCTTGGCTCATGAACTCTTGAGGCAACTGGTGCCGTCGAGAAAACCAATTTGCCCGCTCGGGATTTCCATGTCGGCAAGCCGGAATCGAGAAAAAAGTCTGCTGTCTCCCCAAGGAATGGCGCTGCGGCCTCGTCTTATCTCCCGAGCAGTCATGCTCTGGGGCGAGATTATGAGCGACATTCCCGGTTCGAAAGACATCTCTCGTGGAGACGGGGCGCCGAATACAGAGGGCAGGCCGAACGCCTCGCGTTGCGATGAACGGCGGACGGATCGGCACAAAACCGCACAAAGCCGCTCAGCGGTGGCCGAAAATTGCTGATCATTCCGCTCGCAAGACTTGGCCGCTTGAGGAGAACTGCGGAGTTGATCACCAGTACCAAGTCGCTCGTCGCGATCGAGAGCATGCATGAGCTGCTCATAAATTACATTCCTGGAAAAGAACTTCCTTGGTGCAAAACTTCATGAAATTGCCAAACCTGTCAGTTGGGAAAGTCGGCTTTGGTCTTGCCCGCGCGGAGAACATATCACTCATGACGAGACGGAAAGCCCGTTTCGCCATTCCGGCACTGGTGCTGGGACTGGCGTTTCTTGCACCAGGATATGGCGTTGCTGCCGGGGATATCTTTCCCCCAGCACCCGCTGCTGCCGTCGCCCGTCTGGCACCCGAGCGTGTCTCCGCGGCGGCAGATGCGCAGGCGATTCTTACCGTTGATGCGCCTGGACGTTTTTCCATTGTATCGGAAAGCCAGACCGGCGTGGGGCTGCAGCTCGTCGACATGATCACCGGCCCTGGCGACGTATTCGGACAGGCTGCAGTCCGTGACGGCCGCATGGATCTGCTCCTCGACAAGGGCACCTACAAGATCCGCACCTTCGGGGGCGATCAAGCCAAAGGTGATGCGCGCCTGTCTGTTCGCGCGTTTCGCGAGGCGGGTCCGGTGAGCACCGCGCTCCTGCGAGGCGGGGTGGTCAGCACCGAGCTCAAGGACCTGAGCCAGCGCTCCTACTGGATCCTGGTTGACAAGTCCGGCTCGTTGTTCGTTGAGGCTGCCGGGCGTGCCCTGGCCGATCTTCGTCTGTGGCGCAACGGGACTGACCTGGTCGAGCTCGATCCCGTCATGACCACGATCGAGCCCACGAAGGGCCATCCGTTGCTCGACGCACGCCTCGAAGGCAACGTCGCACCAGGCCTTTATCTTGCGACCGCTTATGGTGGCGAGGCGCAGCCCTGGGCGGACGGCGCGCCAGCGGCGCCGCTGCACCTGCGCGCTGGCCCCGCCGCGACGCTGGTTGCCAGTACGATGGACAGCGTGATCGGGCCGTTCGGCTCCGTGCGCTATCGCGTGGCCCCAGGCGTAGGCTCTCCAGGTGTCAGCCTGCCGCCGGAAGTCTTGCTGCGGCTTGAGTTGCAAGAACCCGCGCCGATTCAACTGACGGCCAGCCGTGCCGATTTGACCAGGAGCGTAACCATAGCCAAGAACAGTCGTGAACCGGTTGCTGCGCTGACCATGCTGGGCAATTCCGGCGAACCCGGCAGTGTCGAGGTGACGGGGGCAGAAGGCCAGGCGTTTCGCCTGCGCATGATGCGCCCCGCCAACACCAATTGGCTCAGCGTCGCAGCGCCAGGGCCGCGTCTCGTCGCGGTCGAAGTGGCGGGCGAGGGCGGCGATGAACCGCCGGCAAGTTTCGTTCTAGCTGCGTTCGACAAAGACAGGGAAGCCCGGTCGCTGATCTCGACGGCGCCACAGATCGGGCCCGGCAAGGGATGGCGCGGCCGCTTCAATCTGCGGGGGACAACCGAGCTTCTGTTCGAGGTCACCGGCGGCGGTGGGCCGCTGGAGGTGCGGACCCAGGGGCCGGAGGTCGCGCTTTCGCTCGAATATCTCCTGGGCGGCAGTCCCGTGGCCCGTGCCGACGGCCGTTCGCTGCGGCTGTTCGACCTTGAGCCGAGCTGGTACCGCCTCAAGATTAGCCCGGTGGGGGATGCGAGCGGTATCCTCGACCTCACCTTTGCTCCGCCTGATGTCCAGCCCGACGTGGTGCCATCGCCGCCGCGTAGCGCGATCCCGCTGGGTGTTTTCGATCTGGTGCAAACCGAGCACTATCAGCTTTTTGCCACGACGGCGCCGGATCTCACGACCGCGCTCGACGTGCATGCTTTGCCGCTCGATCTGACGCACGGCGCGGTCGCGATCGTGCAGGGCGGTGCGACGCAGGCCGAGGCGGCCAAACTCGATATTCCGGTGCGAGTCCCGGCCGGGGGCACGGTCACAGCAAGCGACATCACAGGACGCGCGATCCCGATCACATTGGCCAACGAGAGCTCGAAGGATGGCCACACGCTGACCGTGCGGCTCGCGCCCGTAGAACACTCCCGCGAGGTCGTGCTGACGTGGTCGAGCGGTGCGCCAGGCGAGCCGGTGCCACCGATCACACCGGACAAGCTCGAAGTGCTCGCGGCGGGCAAGCCGCACTTCTTCAATCTCACCCGGGGTCAGCAGCGCGATTTCCTGCTGGATGTGCCGGACGGCGGACTCTATCGCGTTGAGACTTTGGGGCGCCTGAAGACATCAGCCACGATCGCAAGCTCATTTGTGTCCTCCTTGAGCAAGGCGGCCGATAACGGCGCGGGCCACAACGCGCTCGTGCAGACCTATTTGCGCGCAGGCCAATATCATGTGCGCGTCTCGGCGTTGGAGTCGGCCGGCCATGTCGGAGTGGTGACGTCTCCGGGCCTGTTTGTTGACGCGGGCCCTCTCGCGGTCGGTAACAGCGCGCGCGCAAGCCTCGCCGAAGGTCGCGGCGCATCCTTCACGTTCGACATCACAGAGGCGGGCTCCTATCGTCTTGACCTCTTTGGTCTCGGCCAAAACCCGACCGTCCGGCTTGAGGATATGGAAGGCTGGCCCCTGACGGCGCCAGGCGCCACGCCGCGTATCGAGCACAAGTTTGCAATTGGACACTATCGCCTGGTGGTGTTGCCGGCGCCGGTCGAAACGCGGGTGGTGGCTCGGCTGACCCGCATCGTCGCTCCCACCGAGTTGCAGGGGCACGGGCCGCATCCACTACCGTTTGATGTAGCGCAGAAATTCCAGTGGCACGAGCCGGCTGCAAAGGATGCCGAGCGGGTGCCGGATCGCTGGGAGTTTGAACTTGCGGGCGACGCGAACATCGCGCTCAGTATCAGCGACGGTATGATTGCTGATCTCATCCGTGTCGACGGCGATGCGCGGCCGGTCATCAAGGTGGTTTTTCCGCGTGGCTATTCCGGCAAGCTGGCAGCCGGCCGCTATGTGATCGAGGCACGCGCGCTCGGGCGCAATGATCGGCTCGATTACGAGCTCAGCTTGCGATCCAGCGAGGTACAGCCGAATACGCCGCGTGTCGTCACGCTTCCCGCGACTATTCCTTTCTCCATTGCAGGGGATCGCGTGGTGAATCTCACGACGTTCGGCTGGTCGCAACTCGCCGGAGTGCTGAAGGATGAGAGCGGGCGGGTCATCGAACGTCTCGGCCCCCGCACGGACGACTGGAACATCGCCCTGTCACGCCGACTTCGGGCCGGGGCCTATCAGCTCGAATTGAAGAAGGTGGCCGATAATGAGCGGACTGCGGAAGCGTCCGACAGAGCGTCCTCGGCTGAGGGTGAGGAGTCGGAAGATGAGCAGGATTCGCGCGATCAGGAGCAGGTCGTCAGCGGAAAGGTCGAAGTCCGTTTCGATCTGCCCGCAGCCTCGCAGATCCGCGAGGTGCCGCTGCCGGAAGCCGCTGCCGGAAGCCTCATGGTTGTCGCCGCCCAATCGAGCTCCGAACTCGTGGTGTCGCTCGAACGTGAGGATGAGAAGAATCAATCATTCGTCCCGGTGGGCGTCGAGCGCGGCCGCAGCCCGGTGGTCGCGGCATTTGCCGACGGTGACCGCAAGCATCGCTGGCGCGCCTTGGTGTGGCGCGTCGATGGTGGCGCAGCGCCGATCACTATTGCAACGCGGGCGGTCGCGACAGAGGCGCAACCGCTCGGCGCTGTAAAGTTCTTGCCACTCGATCTTGAGGGTATCACGCCTCCAGTTGTGATCGCGCATGTTGTTGCGCCGTCTGCCGCGCTGGTGTCGCTTGCTGGCGCGACACCCGGGCTGCGCCTGGGGTCTGCACCGGGACAGGCGCTAAGCAAGAAAGCGGATGGCCTGATCTCTCCGCAATCAGACCAATTGTGGCTCATTGGCCGTGGCAGCGCGCCGCCATCCCTGTCGCTGCGGGCCGTCCCGGCAGCGCCGGGCGAGATCGTGCTCAGCCTCGCAAACAGTGAGCGCGCCGTCGTTAAGAGCGGACCAATCGCCGCCGGGCATCTGCGCGCCTGGTGGGTCGACTCAGGGCAGGGGCAACCCGGACTCGCTGCAGGCAGCGCGGCTGGCGTCGCCGATGCGAGTGCGTTTTCCGTCAGCACCTCCGACACCGCAACCGTGTGGAGCGCAAATGACGGCGAGCCGTTGCAGGTGCGTGTCGCGTCAACCGACATCGCCGCGCGGCAACCTCTCACGCTTGACACGCAGTTCTCCACTGTTCTTCCGGCGCGCACCGCGCAGCCGCTGACTTTGCCTGCGGCGGGAGGGCAGATCGAACTTGGCCTTGCGGCTGGTACGGCTGCGGTGGTCGGTTCGTCGAGCGCACGCCCAATCACGGTCTGGAGCGGTCGCGCTCCTGTCAGCCGTCAGGTGATGGCGAAAGCGGCCGACGTCGTCCTCGTCAATCCAGGCGATCGGCCTGCCGCTGTCCTGGTCACGCTTGCGCCGTCGACATCAGATGGAGGCAGGCTTGCGACGGGGCAGGCGTTCAAGCGCTTCTTCGGCGCGGCCGGATCGCTGTCGCTCCTGGTCGACGCTGCGGCGGGCGATCGACTGACCGTCGCAGGCGCCAAGGCGACCTTCGTCGATGATCGCGGCGGCGTGCAACGTGGTCGATCGTTCATCATAAGCGGCCCCGGTGAACTGATACTTGATCATCCGGTCGGCCTGGTTGCGGCCTGGCTCGAACGTGACGGCAAATCGCCATGGCCTGCGCCGGCTGCAATTGCGCTTACGCCTCCGCAGAGTGTGCCGCTTTCGGGTGAGGCCATGACTTTCGCGATCAAGCAGGATGCGCCGGTGTTGCTGCATGTTCGCACGAGTGCTCCGGTCATTGCTGCGCTGGAGCTTGGGCAAGGTCTTGGGCAACGCAGCGAGCCCATGCCGTTTCCGGCTGGCGCGGAGCTTCACCGCTATGTTCCGGCGAGCCAGGCAACGTTGCGGCTTTATTCGCCACACGACGGCCCGCTGGCCGGTACTCTCACGTTCACTGCGACGCCCGTCACGCCGATGGTCGAGGGATTGGGTGAGGAGCGTACGCTTGCGCCGGGGAGCATCGCGTTGTTTGGCTTCGAGCTGACCCGTGCCGCCGAGATCGGCGTCGGCGTGCGCTCAGTACCGGATCGGGCGAGCGTCCGCCTGCTTGACGCGGCTGGCCGCAGCCTTGGTGAGGGAGTCGCGCAACTGCATCGGCTCCCGGCTGGGCGATACCTGCTGGAGGCGAAGGCACCTACGGACGGCGGCCCGATGATCGTCCGCCCCGCGCTGGTAGGACTCACCCCGCGACCCGACGGACCACCGCCCGAAGTCGCCAAGAAATATCTCGAAATGGTTGGTCTCACGCCTGCAGCGCCGCGGCCCGGCCCGGCGAAGTAATGACCCGCAAGAGGATCACACGATGAAACGGTTTGCCTTGATTGTTGGGTTGTTGGCCGCGCTGGGGAGCTTTGCTTTGCCTGCCTTGCCGTCGTGGGCGCAGGGCGCTGCACCATATGAGAAGTTGCAGCGTGCGGATGGTGCGAGAATCGTTCCGGAGCAGTTTCTGCGCAGCTGGGACCCCGTGACAATCTTCTTCGATCGCGATCGCGGCCCCGCCGCCGGTGGTCCGGAGGACGCGCCAGAACGGTTCGTCACGATGGAGCCCGGCATTGCTGGCGCCTGGCAATGGCTTGGGCCGCGTGCACTCCAATTCCGCCCGGCTGAAGCATGGAAGCCATTGCAAGGCGTCACGTTCAAAGGCGAGGGGCTTGCTGCACGTCTTGTCCCGTTGCTGCCGATTCCGGTCTCGGCCAGCCCGTCCGACCAGGAGCATGGCATCAGCGAACTCGACCGGATTACGCTGACCTTTCCGGAGCCGGTTGATCTCGACGTACTCAAGCGTCTGATGTCGATTGAGCTCCGGCCGCTACCTGGCATCATTCCAGATGGCGGGACGTTCCTGACGCCGCAGGATTTTTCGATTGCAGCGCTTGAGCGCGCAGCCCGCAGCGAACAGCAGACCTACACGATCAACCTCAAATCGGCTGTTCCTGAAGGGCGTGTCGCCATCCTGCGGCTCAAGCTCGCCGACGAACCGGGCCTTGACGAGCCGATCTATGAGTTACGCCTGCGGACGGCAGTGCCGTTCACTGCAAAGGAAGCCAAATGTAGTGGGGTCGAGGAGCAAGTCCTCGATGGTGTGCTGCAGTGCCAGTCGCGTAGCGCAGACTCTGAGGATGACGAAGGCTCTGGCGCCAAAATCGTGCGACGTGGCATTGTCATCAAATTTTCCGCGCGGCCCGAGCCTCTCGACGTGATCCGCGCTCGAGACGCGTTGCGCATCAGCCCGGCAGTCGACAATCTCACGGTCAAGGCGGACGGAACGCGCCTGCAGGTTTCTGCGAGCTTCATGGCCGATCAGGTCTACGAGCTACGTCTTGACCCCGGCAGCATCGTCGATACGCGCCATCGCGCGCTGGAGGGCGACACCTTTGTGCAGCGCTTCGCTTTCGCGCCGGCGAGCCGCATTCTGCGGTGGGATGCGGGTGCGGGCGTCGTCGAGCGCTTCGGTCCACAACTCGTGCCGGTGCGTGGCAGCGGCTACGAAAAGGCCGATATTCGCATTCACGCCATCGATCCATTGGCGCGGGATTTTTGGCCGTTTCCGTCAGCCGTGGACACCGACGATGGTGAGGAGCCGCCATTGCCGGGCAACGAGCCTGCCAAGTGGGCCGACGCCGACGAAGTGAACGCATCCGCCATCGCGGCACGCATCAAGGCGCTCGGTTCGCCGGCGGTGTCGGAATTGATGCCGCTACCGATCCGGCGCGGCGGCAGCGCCGCCAGGTTCGGCCTCGATCTGAAGCCGTTGTTTGCCCGCATCGCTGGCCGCGATCAGCCCGGCGCCTATCTGGTTGGGCTGCGAGCGGTCGATGGTGGCAAGCGCCAATGGTTGCGCGTGCAAGTCACGGACCTGACACTCAGCACGGTGGAGGAGCCTGATCGTGTCCGTTTTGTTGTGACGTCGCTCTCGACCGCAACTCCCGTCGCCGGAGCCGAGGTGCGTCTTGAGGGTGTCCGCGCTGGTCAGTACCTGACGCTGGCGCGCGGCATGACCGACGTCGACGGCGCCTTCATGCTTCCAGCAACTACGCAGAGTGCAGACATAAGGCGCATCGTGGTGAGCAAGGGCTTGGATACCCTCGTGCTCAATCCCGCACACGGGCCGCTGGAATACGCCAAGGAGAACTGGACCAAACCCAGGACCACTTGGCTTGGCTGGCCATTTGGTGCGGCCGCGCAGCGCCTCGAGGAGCGCCGCACGCTATGTCATCTGTTCAGCGAACGCCCGATCTATCGGCCCGAGGAGCCTGTGCACATCAAAGGCTATGTGCGCAGCTATCACGGCGGAAAGCTCACGATCGGACAAACGGCTGGCACAATAGTCATCACCAGCCCGAGCAAGCAGGAATGGCGTATTCCGGTTGCAGCCGACGCGGCGGGCTCTTTCTACTACAAGTTCGATGCCGAGACGCCCGCGACGGGCGACTATTGGGTGGCGTTCGAGCCGAACCAGCCACAGAACGTCGGCAAGCCTGCCGTACAGCGGCAGGAGCAGGATGAGGATAGCAATAACGAAAACGAAAACGACGAAGCCGCCGCCGATACGACGGGAAGCTGTGGGAGGTTCACGTTCAAGAAGGAGGCCTATCGGCTGCCGGATTTCGAGGTGCTGCTCAACGCCCCGCAGCAGGTGCCGCTCGATGGCGAGTTCGCTGTCGACATGATCGCGCGTTACTTCGCTGGCGGCCTCGTTGCCGAGCGGCCGATCCGATGGCGGGCGTCGCAATTCCCGCTGGCGTGGACGCCACCCGGTCGTGCTGGGTTCTTATTTTCCAGCGATGCACGCTTCTCGTCCGATGGCATCTTCAAATCAACCCCGGTGCTCGAACGCCAGGGCAAGACCGACGCCAGCGGGTCGGCACGCATCACGTTCGATCCCACGGTTGAGCCGACCGCGCAGCCGCGCCGCTATATGATCGAGGCCACTGTTACCGGCGAAAACGATATCCAGGTTCGCAACCTCATCAACGTGTCGGCGCTGCCTCCGTTCGCGCTGGGCGTGAAGATCGCCCGTTACCAGCCGCGCCCGGGCACGATCGAGCCGGAGATCATCGCGGTTAAGCCGTCGGGCGAACCGGTTGCCGATCTGCCAATGACAGTACGCTTCATCAAGCGTAACTGGACGTCCGTCCTGCAGGCCAGCGATTTCAGCCAGGGCTCGGCCAAGTACGTCACGCAGGTGATCGACGAAACGCTGATTGAGCGCAAGGTGACGAGCGCCAAGGAGGCGCAGCGTCTGAGTTTCGAGGCGCGTGACGCCGGAGTGTATCTGGTGCAGCTCGAAGCGGCCGATAAGCTGGGACGCCGTCAGCAGGTCACCGTGGACTTCTTCGTGGGCGGCGACACCCCGACAACCTGGGCGCGCCCGCCGGCGCAGACGGCTACGGTCACAACCGACAAGGACAGCTATGCGCCCGGTGAATCCGCGACACTGCTGATTCAAAGCCCATTCCAGACAGCACGCGCGCTCGCGATCGTCGAGGAGCCGGGGGGAAGCTTCCGCTACGACTGGGTCGATATCGCGAACGGCTACGGCCGCTACGTTGTGCCGGTGCGCAAAGAGGAAGTGCCGAAGCTCGCCGTGCATTTCCTGATCATGCGCGGACGCTTACAGAACGCGGCCTTGGACCCCACCGCGCCGTTCGACCAGGGCAAGCCGGTGACGGTTGCGGCGACCAAATGGGTCACGGTGACGCCGGTCAAGAACATGGTGACGGTCGCGCTGGATTATCCGCACAAGGCACGCCCGGGCGACGAGATCGAGGTCACGTTGCGGCTCTCCGACGATCTCGGCAAGCCGCTTGCAGGCGAGGCGACGTTCTGGATGGTGGATCAGGCGGTGTTGTCGCTCGCAAAGGAGCGGTCGCTTGACCCGCTGCCGGACTTCATTGTCGAACGAGCGACTAAAATGGCGGCGCGGGATACGCGTGGCATGGCGTTCGGCATCATTCCGCTGGAAGAGATCGCTGGCGGCGACGTTGCTACCGACCAATGGGGCAGCGACAACAACGTGTCAGTGCGCAAGAACTTCACGCCGGTGCCGATCTATCTGCCGAAGGTGACGGTCGGGCCGGACGGTGTCGCCCGTGTCAAGGTGAAGCTTCCGGATTCGCTTACTGTCTTCAAGCTGCGCGCCAAGGTCGTAAGCGGGCCGGACCGCTTCGGTTTCGGCACTGGTGAGATGATGGTGCGTCAGGACCTGGTCGCGCAGCCGGTCTTGCCGCGGTTCGTGCGTCCAGGTGATGAGTTCGACGCCAGCCTGATTGGCAGGGTTGTCGAAGGACCTGCCGGAACGGGCCGCGCTGCTTTGGAGGTGGTCGGCCTCAAGCTCCCGGGCGCTCCCGAGCAGCGATTTTCCTGGACAGCGAACAAGCCCGCGCGGCTCGATTTTCCGGCTGTCGTCGCCGCATCGGCGCGAGGCAGCGACGCCGTGCGGCTGCGCTTCTCGCTCCAGCGTGACGCTGACCGCGCCGCCGACAATGTCCAGATCGACTTGCCGGTCCGTCCCGACCGGCCGCCGCTGCGCCAGCGGGAGATTGTCGAACTGCCAGCAGGCGGCAGCATCACGGTGCATGCACACACTGATGCCATGCGGCCGGGTACCTATGCCCGGAGCCTGACACTCGCGACCGATCCCGTGGTGGTGCGGATGATGACCGCGCTCAATTATCTGCTCGAATATCCCTACGGATGCACCGAGCAGAGGATCGCGCTTGCCTCGTCAGGACTCGCCTTGAAATCCTTCGCTCCGGTGCTGGCGTCGGTTGAACTGTCTCAGCGCGTATCCGCGGATGTCGCGGCCACCGCCCGGGCGATCGAGCAGAGCGTTGATTCCAACGGGCTCGTCGCGTTCTGGCCGCGTGCGACCGGCAATGTCTCGCTGACAGCATGGGCCTACGAGTTCCTGGTCGCGGCCGACAAGGCTGGCGAGCCGATCGACAAGAAGCTTAAGGAACGCCTTGCGATGGTGCTCAAGCGCGCGCTGCGTTCCGACTATCCGCGCCTGCTCAGTGGCGAGGAGATCCGTGAACGGGTCGAGGCTCTGACCGCACTCAGTGAGGGTGAGGAGGGCCACTCCGACTCCGACATCGCCTATGTGACCGAGCTTAGCCGGCGCGCTGAGTTCATGCCCAATGCCAGCATTGCGCAGATCACGGCCAACGTCGCGCGCCTGCCCGGCGATAACAGGCGCGTCCTCGAAACCCTGCTCGACAGGCTATGGGGGCGGGTGAAGATCCTGTCCCGCGACGGAAAGCCATATTACGCCGGACAGGCGGGTGACCACGGCAATCCGCTGATCCTGCCGTCCGAGACACGCAATCTTGCCGAGATCACTCGTGCAGTCGCGGAGGCTGCGCCAGGCGACGAACGGCTCGCTGTTCTGCGCGATGGATTGATCCGGATCAGCGATGCGAGCGGCTGGGGTACAACCAACGCCAATGCGGCGGCCGTGCGGGCGCTCGCGGCGGTGTGGCAAAAGCCCGCGACGGAACTTGGCATCACCATCACGGGCGGCAGTGAGAGCAAGACGTTCGTCTTGTCGGCCGATGCGCCGGTGGCTGTGCAGGTGAGCCGCGAGCCGACAGAGATGCGGATCGCGAACGGCGGCACTGCCGCGGGGGTGGCACTGGTCGATACCCGCTATCAGCCGACCGAGCCTGGCTCGCGCGCGGGCGCAGTCGAACGCGGATTCGTGCTCACACGCCAGGCTTACCGCGTGCCTGCGTCGGGGCCGATCGAACGCGTTGCACCTGATGCTGACGGTGCGATCCATCTCGCGGTCGGTGATGTGGTCGAGGAAAGCGCTGAGCTCGTCAACCCCGAGGATCGTACTCACATCGCGATCTCGTTGCCGCTCGCTGCGGGGCTCGAGCCGCTCAATCCCAACCTTGCGACGGCACCGGCGGAAGCTACGCCGTCTGCAGCGCCGACGTTGTCGCCGACCTATGTGTCATTCGCTGATGATCGGGTGTTCTATGCCTACGACAACCTGCCTAAGGGAAATTATCGCTTCGTGTTCCGCACGCGCGCATTGATCCCCGGCAGCTTCACCCAGCCGCCCGGCGAGGTTGAGACGATGTATCGCCCTGGTGTTTACGGCACGAGCGCAGGGCAACGCGTCGTCATCACGCGATAGGCGGGTTCGACATGGGGTGGCGCCGCAATGTCGGGCTGGCTGGGGCTCCCGAGGGGAGCTCGGCGATCACGTCATCGCGTCGGCTCATTCTTGGAGCCGTGCTCATCGCCCTATCGGCGATCGTGCTCCTCTCAGCTCAGGCCATCAAGGACGCACGCCTCACGGCTCCGCCACCGACCCCGCTGATCTACGACCGGAGCTGGCACTTCCTGGCGGACATCCCCGCGGATCCCGTGGCGTCGCGAGCCCGCGAGCGGCAGGTCGATCACGGCTATTGGCCGCTGTCGCGCGCGCCCGATCGCGTGGCGCGCGCTACGCTTGCCCTTGAGGACCGGCGTTTCTACGACCACCCGGGCATCGATCCAGTCGCCGTCGTGCGCGCGGCCTGGCACAATCTCACGCGGTCGCGCCATCGTGTCGGCGCTTCGACCATTGCGATGCAGGTGGCGCGCATGCAGCGGCCAGCATCGCGGAATATCTGGGCCAAGCTGCGCGAATCGGCGGCCGCCCTGGCGCTGACGTGGCGTTTCGGGCGCGAACAGCTGCTCGCGCATTATTTGCGCCTTGTACCTTATGGCAACGGCAGCCACGGCATTGCCTATGCGGCGCGCTGGTATTTCGACAAGCCGACCGAGGACCTGAGCTGGGCCGAGATCGCGCTCCTCTCTGCGGTCCCACAGTCGCCAACCTCCAATAACCTGTTGCGCCCGGACGGACTGGAGCGCGCCAAGCGTCGCGGCCATCGCATCCTTGACGAGCTTACACGCCAGCAGGTCATCAACGCTCCAGAGGCGACGCTCGCTCATCGCCAACTTGCCGAAATGCCGATGCCACGTCCGCCGCGTCGACCGGACGCGTTGCACGCTATCATCCGTTACGAAGCGATGGCGCGGGAGGGGCGTCTCGTTCCGCCCGATCCCGGAGATCCGCGCATCCGCGCCACCATCGATCTCGACCTGCAGAAAAAAGTTACCGAGCTGGCGCGGCGCTATCAGGCAGCGTGGGGAGGGGCGGGGGCCGAGCAGATCGCCGTGATGGTGGTTGAGCGCCGCACTGGCGCAGTGCTCGCCGATGTCGGTTCAGTCGGTTACTACGACAGCCCGGCAGGAGCGATCAACTTCAGTCGCGTGCCGCGCTCGCCCGGCAGTACGCTGAAGCCGTTCATTTACGCTTTCGCGATCGAGCAGGGCCTGTTGCGCCCGACCGATGTCATGGCCGATCTGCCGGACGGCGCGGCTGGCATCAACAATGCGGACGGGCACTTCCTCGGGCCTATGCTGCCGCGCCAGGCGCTGGCCAATTCCCGCAACATACCCGCGACCAACCTGGTGCGAACCGTCGGCCTCAATCGGACATTCCGTTTCCTGCGCGATGTTGGCGTGCACGATCTCGAGGTGCCGCCCGAGCAGTTTGGTCTGTCGATCGCAATCGGGTCCTTGCCGACGACGCTCGAACGTTTGATGCACGCCTACGGCGCTCTTGCCGATGACGGCCGTCTCGCCGATCTCATTTGGTACTCCGGGCAGCAGCGCCGTCTGCCAGTCCAAGTACTCTCGGCCAGCACCGCCCGTCTGATTACTTCTTTTCTTGCAGATCCGCTTGCGCGCCTGCCGAGCTTCCCGCGCTATGGCTCAAGCGAGTATCCGTTTCCGGTCGCTCTCAAAACCGGTACCTCGCAGGGCTACCACGACGCCTGGACAGTCGCGTGGTCACACGACTACCTGGTCGGAGTCTGGGTTGGGCGCAGTGACGCGGGCACCATGGCGCAAATGACCGGTGCCGGATCGGCCGCCCGTCTTGTCCACGCGCTCCTGCTGCGGCTGCATGATGCTCGCCCAGGCGACCTCAAGGACTTGGATTTCCAGCCACCGGAAGGCCGCGTTCCGGTTGAGCTCTGTGTCATCGGAGGTCTCCGCAGTACCGGCAATTGCGGCCAGACTCTGACCGAATGGGTGCGGCCCGACGAGATGCCTGCGGAGGATCGCAGAACAGCCGCATCGCCCGGCCGCACCAGTGTCGCGATACTGCCCGCTGAGGAGCGAGCCTGGGCGAAGGAGCAGGGCTATGCCGTCGGAGAAACGGCCACGCCGCTTGCTATGTCGCAGGGCAAGGTACGGCTCGCGATTGCATCTCCCGAGAACGAAAGCCACCTGTGGCGAAACCCAGAGACGCCGCCCACGCTTGCGCGCCTTTCACTCAAGGCGGTGGTCGATCCGCACGTTCCGCAGATCGTCTGGTATGCCGACGGCGAGCCGTTTGCGATCGAGGATCCCGACCGTCCGGTGCAATGGCCGATCAAGCCCGGCACTCATACATTCCGTATCCGCCTGCCGCTGCAGGAAGCCGCTTCGCCGGTGGTTCGGATCGTGGTGGAGTGAGACAACGCACTCACGCGGGACGCTACTTCAAAATAGGATCGACGGCCACGCTGGTGCAACGCAATTGGCTTACCATCGTGGCAGCCACGAGTAATACGCGCTGGCGTGGGTACCTGGCCTGACGCTGGAAGAGAGGTCGCCGTGTCTCTTCGTGACGGCAAATCCCTGACAATCGGGTACGGCGGGTGCTTCGCGACCGGCGACGCCCGATTGCCCCAGCACCTTGAAACAAAAAAGCCGGCGAGTTGATCTCGCCGGCATTCTTGTTGTGCTGCGACTTAACGACGACGTCCGCTGCTGCGGCCACTGAAGCCGCCGCGGCTGCCACTGAAGCCACCGCGCCCGAAGCCGCCACCGTGCCCGAAGCCGCCGCGGCCGCCGCCGTGCATGCCCATTCCGCCACCGCGGCCGCCACGGCCCATGCCGCCTCTGCCGCCGTGTCCCCAACCGCGGTAGCCAGCATGGCCACCCCAGCCGTAGCCGCGGCGCCAGCCGTAGCCGCACCAGTACCAGCCGGGGCCGTTCCAGGCATCATCGTACCAGCAGTAGTTACGGCCGCCGTAGACGTAGCCGCCTGGTTCGTAATACTGGGCGTAGACGGGACCAGAAGCCGCGATCGCGCCACCGACGATGGCGCCGCCGAGAAGGCCCAAGCCGACGCCGGGACCGTAGCCGCGATAATGGACTTCGGTTGTGTTCGGGGCTGTCGTTGTGAGTTGCGTGGCCATCGGCCGGGCGATCTGCGCCTGGGATGGGACCGCCGCGGTAAGAGTGAGAGCCGCTCCTGTAAATAGAAGGGCGGCGAGACGGGTAAGCTTAGACAAGTTAAGTTCTCCTTTGTCGCAATTTGGGTCGTTCTGGGTAGAAATGTACGCCGATACCGCAAAAGGCGCTCCGGTTGGAGCCTCCGCCTGCGAATCCGCAGCCCGCTGATGAGCAGCCGGCCAGGAAGGAGGAGAGGGCAAAAAAGATAGAATGAGTGCGGATCGTCAACATGGCAGGTTAATTAGGTAACGAAAGCTGAATGGAAGCTGTACGGCAGTAGCGTGAGCGTCGACGGGAGCTGGTTTCCTTCGAGCACGCAGTTGCTAATGCGATGCCGTAGCAACCCATGTCCGTCCTTGTTTTGCGGAATACGAGGCGATGGCGCGTTTTCACGTCAACCGGTTCGCAGGGAGCGCGAGAGGATAAGCAACTTTTGTCATAAACATATGTCCTTCTAGATGAAGACCGCGAGATCGGACGCCCGCGAACCGAAGCTGCAATCATCCTATCCGACGGTTTTGTCCAATCCAGTCGCTTGCTAGCCTGCCGCAAAGCAGGCCTCCAATTTTTTTGGAAGCTCCGGCTTTCACCACGCCGACCTAACGTTGCAGCCCGTTGCCAGAGCTATTCCAAGTGGATATTCACCAGATTCACCTTGCGCTGACGAAATTTTGACACGAGCGGAATGTGCAATCGCAGCTATCCGCCTGACGTGGTTTTTGACTCTCTCCTATGGTTAGAGCGGAAATGCTTTGGCGAACCCCCGCAAGGGCGCTGACTCGACAAAGGTCATGAGATCAACTGATATCGAAGGTTCAGTTGGGAATGCGCAAAGGTGGGACTCCCACGTTTTCGCGGCCTGCATTGGTGAAAGCGCGACCCACATGCCTGAGAGCGGGTGCTCTGGATCGTAGAATCTTCCAATGGCGCTTTTGAATTCGCCCTTCTCATACACGATGGTCTTCATGCGGAAAGGCGCGGGCACCTGGATAGAACGCCCTTCCGAATCCCAGCCCCAGCCATAAATTGGTCGGACATCAAACTCTACCGTGTACGTCATTCTACTCCTTGAGAGCCACCCGCAACGTCGCGCGCCGCCGGAAATTATCCGTATATTACGGCGTGCTGGTAGTTGAGGCCAACTGCAACCTGTTCTCGCTCAATCGGATGCTTCGTATGGAATTCCATCGCCTCCCACGAAGCCTTCAGACTGGAGATTACGTCTGGACCATGCCAGATTGAATATCTCGCCTTGCCCCGCAATTAAATCAGTTGGTGAACGCGCTATGGATCAAAATCGAGATGTATCAACTCTGCGTTTCCTTGACGCGCCGGCGCGCAAAGTGGTGATTGGCCTGCGGGTCTTTATTGCGGTCCTCGCGCTCACCATCGTCGCGGACGCCATGGACTACCTTCAATACGCTCAGCTTCCGTATAATGCGCCAGCAGAGATTGATGAGGGCACGGAGAAGGTGATCTTCTATTCCCTGGCTTACGGACTGTACGTCCTGTCGTTCCTGGTCAGCGGATTCCTCGTTCTGCGCTGGATCTACCGGATTAATCAGAATGCGCGGGAACTGGCGCCGGACAAGCCCATCTCGCCCGGCTGGGCCGTTGGCTGGTACTTCGTCCCGGTGCTGGCCTTGTGGAAACCGTTCCAGGCAATGCGCGAAGCCTGGCAGATATCAACCGATCCAGCGAACTGGCGTACGGTGGCTGTGCCGCCTCTGTTGCGGCAGTGGTGGGGGTTTTGGATCGTGGGCAATATCCTTGATCAAGTCAGCGCTCGAATGTTCCTGAAGTCCCATTCGGCGGGTACGACGATGACGAGCGACGTATTGAGCATCGCGGGGTCGGCGGCTGCTATCGTGACTGCTCTTCTGCTGATCCGGATTGTCAAGGAACTGACTCAGCGACAGATGAGTGCGATCGCCACGTCCATTTTCTGGAAAGGCAGCGCCGAAGCCGACCTGGATCCGAATCAAAAACCCGCCGACGTCACACCACCAGCCATACCGTCGTGACCTGCAGCACCCGCCGATCATTACCATATCGGCGTGCCGCATGCGGCAGG
>JGI24705J35276_12238259_pt1 | contig 18101 bp, 15 predicted proteins | sample TergutNt197P4_FD_35276 | JGI IMG/M metagenome (IMG submission 35276) | reverse complement strand
GATTGCGGCGCGAAGGCCGCAATGACGAGAAAATGATAGTTGCGCTAATTTGGCAGAGTTGTAAAGCTAGTTTTTAGAGGCGCCCTTTACGTAAAAATAGCGTAGCACCCGATCGTTTATTTTGCGGTTGGGTGCTGTATGCTTTATTTTGTAGATGTTTTGTGTTCATGAAAGAGATTGTCTGGTATGAGAGGATGGCGCGTAATGAAAAACCACAGAAATCTGTTGATATACTTTTTGCTCGCAGCAGTTTTTATAGTGCCATTTAGTACACCCACAGCCTCTGCTCAAGATGAGGATGCTGTGGAGATAATTTATTATGGTAATGCAACCTATGTATATTATTATGGTTATGACCAGCAAAAGCTGCCACCAACTAAATATCCATATCTTGAACAAATTGGCCAGAATATTATAAAAATATGGGGAGCACCTTATTTAACTACTAAAGATCAAATATGTTTCTCTTATGTGAACACTAGCCAGAAAATGACGTCTTATTCATATAACTATGATATCGAAGTAGAGCTAAATGATCAATGGTATTTAGTATTAAGTGAATACTGCACTTATGCAATATCTTTTCGCCAATACCCTGGCAGAAACTACAATAATTCAGTTAGGGAAGATAGTCGCCAAAAGCTTTTTCCAGGTAAGTATAGAATAATAACGGGTTTGGATTATGGTGAATTTGAAATTGTAGAGCCAGGTAGCGACCTGCCAGAAAAACCTACTGCTTATGATTGGCAATTTTTAGATCGCACAAGTATGTCAATAGTTGAACGGGATACTATCCAAAATACCGAAAAGTATCTTTATGACAAGGCGGAGCAAGACGGTTTGAAAATAATAACAGTTGAAAACCAGCCAATAACAACATCTGACGAATTTCTTTACTTTACTGTTGATTTGGAAACAGATTTTATACCATTTTGGAAAGACTTCTGTATAGAGGTAAAAATAAATGGTATGTGGAGGGTACTGGGCTATTATGATATGGGTGTATACTATATTCCTGATCTTAATAATCAAATGCCATATTTTGCGTATTACCGTATGGGTCTCTTTAGATATATAACACCTATAGTCCTAACTCCCAAAATGATCTCATTTCCAAGGCTTTGGGCGCCTGCGGGGCCTTTCGCGGGTGAACACCGCATCTGTGGCAATCTATTTGTGGGTGCTGGCAAAACTGTACTTGCTTATGGCGAATTCGAAGTAGTGGAAGTTCCGGAACCTATCATCGCAGCGGCAGGAGCCAGTGCTTGGGCGCTGGGAAACGTACAGGACGCAATTTCGGCAGGTTTAGTGCCGCAAAACCTGCAAGAAAAATATCAACAGTCTATCACCCGCGCCGAATTCGCGGCGCTGGCGCTGGCTTTTTTGAAAACGAAAGCAGAATCGTACACTATTGAGATATTACGCAAGAAAAACTTGGCATTAGATGACGGGTTTTATAGCTATAAAGCAGAAACAGGATTATCCACTATTGAAATTCTGCGGCATAGAAACCTAGCGGTAGATGACGGTGTTTTTAGCGATACAAATGATTATTATGTGCTGGCGGCGCAGGCTTTGGGTATCGTCGAAGGCATTGGCGAGGGGCTATTCGACCCAGATGGTAATATCACCCGTGAACAGCTGGCAACAATGTTGGTGCGAACTCAATCGGTTTTGGATGATGGCGCTGCCGATGTTGCGGATGTCGCAGCGTCTGCCTACTCCGACAGAAATCTCTTTTCCCCTTGGGGCATACCCAGCATCGACCTCATCACCGCCCAGAGTATAATGAGCGGCGTGGGCGATAACCGTTTTGACCCAAAAGGCAACTGCACCCGCGAGCAGGCTATAGTTACTTTCGTCAGGATGAATAATTATATTGATTCCACATTTGCAGATGGATTATAGCAATTTTCCATTAAAATGCATGAGCAAGCACTTGCTTAGTGCAACATATTTTTTCATTAACAATTGTCAGCCATCTGCCTTTTCGGGCTTATTATACCAGATCACAGTAGTTTTACCGCTTATTATCATGATCATCTCCATCATCTTCCAACTCATCTTCAAAACCATATTCGTCATCATCGCTATCTTCGTCTTCGTCACCGAAACCGTCGTCCATATCGTCCTCATCGGCGTTCTTTTTACCCTTGACGATCTTGAAGTAATACGCCACACCGCCAGAGCCAATAAACGCTATTACAAGAAAGATCATAAATCCGCGATTGCTTGATTGTTTAACCGGTTCCTCGGATTCAGGTGCTTCAGGGTGTTCCGGGTCTTCTTTCACCGGTTGTATTGTTTCCGGAATCACGCTCGTATCGGTTGGCATTTCTCTTTCATGTTGTTTAGCAAGGGTTATCAAATCCAATTAAGTTACAGCATTGAGAAAATAGACATTTTGAGAGTTCCGCTGACGGTCAATGATCAAGTAAAAAACATCACCGTCAGCGGTCGATATGGTGTAAAACTCCTTATCATCGCCGTCAGTGGCATTATCTACTACCGTATCGATACCGGAAGGTGTGAACGGATGGGGTTCGCTTACAGACGATTCGGATTCCATCAGTTGTATGTTTTCTTACTGTTCATCTTCCATATCAGATTCAGCGCTAACAGATTCAGAAGTATCCAAATCATATAATGCCGTTAATTCTGTATTATCAAGAACTTCGTCATCCAAAGCGTAAGCCGACGAATAAAAAAGGCTCATACAGGATAGCATGAGCGTTATCAGAAATATTGCTGTCAATATGGTTAGCTTGGATTTAGTAGTATGCATTTGCAAAAAACCTCGTAGGCAACTACCCAATGTTCAGTGCTGCTACCAGTACCAGTCATTTTGACAAATACATAGTAGCCATTGATTACTTGACTTGCGATTCCAGGTAGACTGAATATACCCTGTTTTTTTGTGAAACCGTAGTCCCAAACGAGTACCTAGCCGCTTGACGAATCGAAATGGCCAGCTGTAATGCCTTAGCAATTGTTCCGCTACCTCCTAATGCATTATTTACAGAAACCACACATGTAGCTGCACACCAACCTGGTCCACTTTGTTTAATTTTGGGTGGTGGATACATTTTTATCACTCCATTTCTTTTTTTTCTTCAACCGGTGCCTGGTTTGAAGAAAACGGTTATTTTTCCGTTCTGATAGATAAAGAGCAAAAAAAAGTGCATATGTAAACCACCTAAACAAAAAATTTGAGGAGGAACTCCACATGAAAAAAACCTTGTTGCGTTATGCCTGATATGCCTGATCTCCGGCTGCGCAACCAAAGATAGTCCGCTGCTTTCCGATGACCCAGCCCATACAGCCCCCGAAAACCCTCTGCTTTCCGTTAGTCCCAGCCAAGTAAGCTATGAGAGGCTGCCGCTTCACGATAGTTGGGAAGAAATTACGGATTATTCACAGGAGCAGATAGATCAATACTTTTGGCAGATGCTTATAGATACACCAAAATCAAGATACATGGCCTATAATATATGGCTTGCTTTAGGGCTTAACGGTAACCAAACCGGTGATTTTATCGGAATAGTGAATGCACCAATAGATAAGCTGATAGACCAAGCTATTTTTAGCACTAATTCCATTGAGTATATGTATTATACCGGAGAACAAGGATATCAAAAAAACCATATTGTAGCTCTCACATATAAAAAGGTCATAGAAGATGGCATGGCGCTGGGGGATATTTTCTATGCCGACGATATAGAGCAAACCCTGATTGCCCTTTATGGGGAATACCCTATAGCAGGCGAAAGCTATAAAGACCATTTCACTGATGGTGATGGTATAGAATATTACCGGGAAGAAGGGCTGTTTTTGCAGCGCTTCGATTGGGGCGGGGCGCGAAAAAAACCGCTGATCCTTAATTTAACTGAAACAGATGAAAGTATCGTTTGCGAGTTCATTGTGGTAGACCCCTGGTACTTCGGTGATCATTTTGGATATATGGTCACCTATGAGGAAGAGCTTACGCCGGAAAACTTCATTGCGGAAACAGCGTATTTGGATGTTTTATGTTTTACCTTCCGCTACGCGGCGGACTATGGCAGGCCTGTGCTGCATCAAGTGAAATCCCTTGGCAAATTGAAGGACTATCCATACACTTTCCTGTAAATGCGCAATTTAATTCAGAAAAGACCGTCTAGAGCAGTCAAATTAAAACGGGTATCAGATCATAGAAGACACATTTAATGTGTTTTTTTAGTTGCAGTTTAAAGCGGCCACAAATAAACGAATTACATTATAGGGAGGTGGTTGAACTGCAAATAATGTTTGATGCAGGCTGTAGCCCTGCCTTGTATCAACTGCAAGGCAAATCATATAATTTTCCTGATTTGACAAAAAAGTTATGCCCGCACTGTAGGGCGATTTATCTTAAAAAGCATGGTTTTACGAACGGTATTTGATCGCGCCTGATTTTGATAGTGGAATAATAATAAGAGCGGCTATCCCTCACAGATAAGTACGCTCGTAATGACGATTGAACCCATTAAGCTAGTACGTATGGGGCTTTAGCAAGAAAAATCTTATCTCGGAACAATACAATGCAATAGAGAAGACCCTTAGCTTTACTCAGTATGACATAATTAGACAGGGAGTGGAAAGCAACGAATTTGGCCAAACAAAAAATTGCGCTTTAGAGGTTTTTACCTTAAAACGCAATTTTTATACATATTGGTTATCTTAAATATGCTACAGGTTTCTTACTTTTGCGGCTAGCTGTCTGTCTGCTTCTATATGGGCTTCTATTGTTGCATCCATTAAAGCGCAATAATCTGCCACACAGCCTTCAATGCCGGCTTTAATTTCTGCTTTTACCTGAGTAAATTTTTCCATAAAAGCAGCGCCGCTTTGGCCCTTCCACCAACCTTGAACATTGTTTACTTCTCTTTGCAGTTTCTCTAAGCTGGCAATAATATTATCGCGTTCTATATTAAACTTCTTTTTAGACGCTTCTTTTGCCTCAACAGAAACTTGTATATCTGCTCCGGACGCCATTTCCTCACCTCCTTTATTTTAAGGGTTCGTTAGTGTTTTTTTGCGCTTACGATAAAAAGATATTTTAGCCAGGAAACCTATACTGATGATTAAAGCGGCGCTAAAGAAGACAGGGTGAGAATTGTCTTTAGTTTGTGGAATAGCTATATTTTCCTCTTCGCCATCCGCCTTTCCTTTAGGAATATCGGAATCGTCGGCATTATACAAGTCTTCTTGAGTAGTGGAAGCTTGAATATTTTCTTGGGTTACAGATGTATTGATATACTCTTCTACAGATACAGAAATTATTGTATCCTCTTCTGTAAGGCTAGTTTGGCTAGTAGTATCCGTTTTATCGGAGCTTTTATCTTTGGCGTCATTATGCAATTCTTTATCATCCGTTTCGGTTTTGGCGGGGTTTTTCTTATCAGTATCAGTATCAGTATTTTTATTCTCTTTATCATCCGTTCCTTGCGGGTCGGGCGCCTTATTGTTAAATATTACTTTAGTGTCACTGCGTATATTAAATACTGCGGTTTCGGCTTCGTTAACACTTTGCCCATTCCCCGGTTCAATACTATAATATACGCTGTATCCTTCATGCAAAAGTTCGCAAACTTTATAATCCCCGGCTGGCATGTTTTCCAGAGTGGCGGTCTCGCCGTTTTTAAGATAAAAAATTACCGGGCGCCCGCTTACGCTATCATTTTCTATTCTATCTTCCGTTATGCCGCTTATTATAGCCGTATCGTTGCTGCCGTCTACCGAAACCGCTATCGGCCAGGGCGCCGGCAAGGCCGGGTTATATTCGTTCATAAAATATACCGTAAAAGGGAATAGCTTATCTTTTGCGGTTTCTTCCCCTGTTACGGTTTTTTCTACCGATAATTTACAGAAAGTAGCGTCTATATTAATAAATTTGATGAAATAATAATCACCCTCAACCACTGAAAACCCTTCCATGGTATATGGGGTAGCAGGGTCTGTCCAGTTCTCATCATCATGATAACTGATTTTTTCCGTATCAACAATATTCCACCCCGTATCGCTATTCCCATGATACTGGGCTAATGAATAAACCGGTACAAATGGCTCAAAGGGTTCAAGTTCCGTAATGCGATACATATAGTGATAATCCAGTTCGATTAGGGCAGCGTCTGTAACACTATGTATATTATGGTTTTCAATACTCTTTAATGAAAACTTGCCGTTTTGAGCATCTGTGAGGTTTTCTATACCGCTCTTAAAAATATCATCGAGAGGAAAGGGTTGCCAAGTTATGCCTTCATCATCAGAGAATTCGATAAAGAAATTAAATGATTCTCCAGTTGCCAATCTGGGCCTAGAGCCATCCGCTAAATATTTTAGCAGAGCTTTACTTACATCAAGATAAGTTTTCGGCCTTTCTTGTTCATTGATAAAAAGCACCTTCCCCATACCAAAATCGTCTATTTGGAAGGGCCCGGCTATATTGCCCACACCGCTATCGGATATATTGGCGTTTATTTGGAAACTAGGGGTTTTATAGCCGCTTAAAGGGTATTCTTCAACCCAATAATAATAATTATCGCCACTGCTATCGGTTGCTGGCAAAGCGTATATAGTTGAAAGACTGCCGTTTTTCAATTCAAAACTATCGAAGTCTATACTGTAAGCGCCGGTAATGTATTCAGCCTTTAATTCCAGCGGAGTTGAATCTTCTATATTCGCGGTAAGAGATGAATAAATTCTAAAGGTGAAAAGTGCCTCGGTCTCCAGTGTATTGCCGTCTATTACCTGTTTGGAGATTTGTATTTCGCCAAGCTTATGTTCACCGGTATTAAGTTTGGCTTCTGCGTACATATTAGATAATAAACCTTCTTTAGCCCCGCCCACAAAAGCCTGTATGGCATTCCAATCTTGAATGCCGCTGTCGTTTTCTAATATAAAGGTTAGGGGTGTACCGGTCTGTAACGGTACATTATCGCTCATCGCCATAGCATTGATTATCAGATGATCTTCCGGCAGATTTGGCTCATTTCGCATGCTGGGAATTTTAAGATAAAACTCTTGGCTTTCCCATTCGCCGCCTCTGCCACTCAGTATGAAATCGCCGCCTTCAAGATATTGCGCAGGCGTTATGGTTCCATATATCATGGCGTTGCTACTTAATAATTGTGCGCTGGCAGTATTACTATCTACAAAAGAAATATCATCTAATTCCTGCCCGCTCAAAGTAAGAAATACTTTATCTACCAAAGGTTGGGGTGTAACTATTTCTGTGTTTATTTCATATAACTCCGCCTTAACGGTTAAAGGGCCATAATATGTATATGAATCAATGGTAGTCAAAGATGCCGGAATGCGCGAATTATCTACAGTTAATAAAAAATCGCTACTTTTTATACTAATTACCTCTCTTGGCGGAACGCTGGTGGCGTCGTTTATTAAGGCCTCTATTAAATTGGTAAAAGCATTTTTTTTCGCTGAATTATTATCAAGACTGGTTTTGACAACTGTTACACTGTCCCCGGCGATAACTTTCCACAGCGCCACTTTGGTAGCCATTAAAGCCACTTGTTTATCAATATCGGTCATCAAAGACGGATACAACTCTTGTAACCGGCTTACACTGGTATTGCTTTCAGTATCGTTGGCCGCTAAATAATCACCCCTATACCCGTTTAACACCAGCCATTTTATTGCTTCGCTATTTTGTTTTACTGCTCCCGAGATAGCCCATGGCGCGGCTACCACATAGCTATCCTTGATATCTACTGTCGCATAGCCATTCCAAGAGCTATTATCTACCCTGGAATGAAAAATGGCAAAAGGGTCGGCGCAATAAATTTGGTCGGAAATCTCTGTTCCGCCTATGGGTATATCTCCGGCGGTACTCCATACTTCGCCGCTGGGATAAGTAAGAGTATAAGTGATTTGTACATTGTCATAATATTTAAGTGTAGCGGTGTATGAAGTGTTCAAGGCAAATGCCGCCTGATTTGCGCGCCCATATGCCGGGCAAATAGTCAGCAGCATAGTGAAAAGCAGTAAAACAACTTTTTTGTACATAGAAAAATACCTCCTATATCTTTTACACTGTTCCTAAAAAGTTTTTAACGCTTTGATTAATATGTGTTTAATTCGTGTATTTGGTACTACGGCTACAAGCAGCTTTAGTAAGCGTATTGCCGGACTATTTCGGCAAATTGCCCGGAAATATCGGAAAAGATGCGAATCAAGGCAGGATCAAACTGGGAACCACTACTTTCTTCCATAATTCCGCGGGCTTCATCGGTGCTGTATGGCAGTTTATAAGGGCGTTTGGAAATCAATGCGTCGTATACGTCCGCAATAGCCATTAAGCGGCCTTCCAGGGGTATATCTATCCCTTTTAATCCGAATGGATAACCCATCCCGTCCCATCTTTCGTGATGCGCGCCCACAATTGGACGGGCATGTTTTAAAAAGGTATCTCCTACCATGGTGGCTTCCAGTTTTTTTATAACTTGTAACCCTACATTAACGTGGGATTTCATAATAGAAAACTCTTCATTTGTCAGTTTGCCGGGTTTATTCAGAATAGCGTCGCTCACGGCTATTTTACCCACATCATGCAATTTAGCCGAGGATGCACAGGTTGGCTTATCCCAAGCGGATATTTCTTCGCTATAAACTCCTTCCTCTTCCATCTTTTTCAACAGCAGCTCTATGTATATTTGCGTACGTAACACATGCCCCCCCGTAACTTCGTCTCTAAATTCCACCATATCGGTGACAGTGCTGAGCAACGCATTTTGCAAAACCATCATTTCCTCGGTTTTTTGACGTACCATTTCAGATAAATTATTATTAAACATCTGCAAGCTTTTTCTTTGAGATTCAGCCATCAGCTGATTATCTATACGCCTGCGTAAAAGTGGCTCGGAAAAGGGCTTCATAACATAATCGATAGCCCCCAGGCTAAGCCCTTTTAGCTCACTTGCTTCATCAGAAAGGGCGGTAAGGAATATAACGGGAATTTGCGCCCATTTGGAGGTAGCTTTGAGTGTTTTGATGACTTCATAACCGTCCATATGGGGCATTTCTACATCTAAAAGAATCAAATCTGGAGTAATATTCTCCAATAGATCTAAAAGGATCTCCCCGGAAGGAATGGGATAGACCTTATAGTAGTTTTTCAGCATATCCTTAGAGAGCGCCAGGATAGCCGTGTTGTCGTCTACGATCATGATGGTTTTTCTTTGATCTTCCATGTTGGGCCTCATTCCTGATTAATGTGGTTATCAATGTTTCTTTAGATTATAAAAGAATCTATTACGGAACTTCATTTTTTACCCATTGCCTTATCACTTTATCTAAGCGCATTATATCGATGGGCTTAGTTACAAAAGCCTGAAAACCTTTTTTAAGGAATATTTCTTCATTGCCGGATACAGCGTTAGCCGTTAGTGCAATAATTGGCACCGTCTTAGCATATTCCGTGCCTATCTCCTCTCTTATGATCCTGGTAGCCTCCACACCGTCCATACCTGGCATCATATGGTCCATAAAAATAGCACAATAGCGAACATCTTCTCGCCGTATCGCTTCTACAGCATCTGCGCCGCTGATAACACCGTCAACTTTCATGCCATAGGGTTTCATCATACCTTTAGTGATCTCCAGGTTTACCCGTAAATCGTCCACTACTAAAACCCTGGCATTAGGTAATTGAACCCGGTTCAGAGTAGCGCCCACTGAACGTTTGTTATCATTATAACAAAAATCGCGTAAGCTTTTGGCTACAATAGGGCCAATTGGCGTTTCGGTCAGGTGTTTTTGGCGTAGCTTCGCTGTAAAAACAGAACCTTTTCCATATTCGCTTTCCATAGTAATTGATCCGCCCATCAATTCGGCTATTTTTTTAGATAAGGGCAATCCTAAACCAGTACCTTCTATGTATCTGTTGCTTTGGGAATCTACTTGACTGTAATCTACAAATAGTTTATCTACATCCTCATCACGTATACCTATGCCGGTATCACTTATCGAGAGAATCATCCATACCCCATCGCCCTCTTCATCACGTTGGCAATCTACTTTCCACGTAACAGTACCCGCTGTAGTGTATTTAAAGGCATTGCTAAGAAGGTTATTACATATTTGTTTAATTCGCAAATCGTCTCCCCATAGCCTACTGGGCAAAGATTCGTCAATATCTATGAGGAATTTAATAGGTTTTTCTCCTATGCGCGAACTGTTAAGAATGGCTGTGTCATTGATGAAGCTTGCCATATCATAGTCTTCCGGTAAAATCTCAAATTTGCCAGATTCTATTTTTGATATATCTAAAATGTCATTTATAATACTCAACAAGCTCATACTGGCGCTATGTATTTTTTTCAATTCATCTGTACATACTTCACAGCGGTTGTCGCCTTCTTTGGCGGCTAATAGTAATTCCGAAAACCCTATCACCGCGTTCATGGGCGTGCGCATTTCATGGCTCATAACAGCCAGATAATTGCTCTTAGATTGTGAATGCGCTTCTGCCGCTTCTTTTAACGCCGCTACCTCTTCATAGGGTTTTTTAATATATGACGATGCTATAATAGCCGCTATACTACTAAGTATCAGGCCTATTAAGCCAAGTAAAAAGAAGCCTCTATTCACATGGCTGGTTGGGCTTTCTGCCAGCGGCGCCACAATACCCAGGCTCCATCCTTCATCCGCCCCCGTAATAGGCCTAAAAGCACAAATACGGTGAGAACCCGTAAGGTAATAATAATCTATTCCCCTTTCTCCTTTTATCATTCGTAAGAACATAGAAGCCAATTCTTCGTATTGTGCATCGGTTTTTGCTAAATTTATAAAATTTTGACGCTCTTCAACCCAGTATCTCCGGGTATTGGCAATAATATATCCTTCATTATCATCAATAAAAATATACCCGGTATCCCACACATGATAAGCGGCGGTTAGTTCGCAAAAATATAAGCCGGGAATTGTCAACACTAAAATGAGGCTGTCTTCTTCAGGAAAAGGCGCTGCTAAATAGAATACAACACCATTATCAGTACTAACAGTGGAAGTAAAAGAGGTTTTTTTATTCAGAGCCCGTTCAATAATAGCTTCATCCAGCAAATCTATTTGAACAGGCATTTCACCTGTAGCAGTAATTATCCCACTATCATGTTCATAAACCGCCATGCCTAAAAACTGTGTGTTTTGCGTATTCTCTTCAGCTAAAACATCCGCCCATTCCGCCTTATCTGCATTACTTAGACAAAGTATTATATAATCTGCTTTTGACCTTAATAATTCTAACTCGGTGCTGATGAATTGATCTGCTATATCGGCTACCACCAGCATATCTGCTTCCATATATTTTTTAATAATTGCTCTGTCATAGCTGATGCCTGAAACAACACTGAATAAAATTATAGCAAAGTTTATCGTGACAATTACAAGAATAACTCTTTTACGTATTCCCATTATTCACTGCCTCCGCTACGGTAAAAAAAGTTAATCTAAAACTGCTTTATGCGTCATTTAAAGTGATAATTGTAATTATTCCTTTCGCCTCGTTCACCTGCGCAAAGAAACTGTACTAATGTATGCTTGGTCAAGCATTTGTTTTAATAGGTTCAAGGAAACTCGCAGTAATAATAATATCGTATTTTTTGAAAAAAAAATTAGTTGAAATGGCGCTTTTCAACATATTATTCTACTATTTATAATATATAAAGATGTCCAATTATTGGTGGAGGCTATATCTGCTTATTAACTTGGCTATATTAATGTGTAGCAGGTGTATTGTCAATTGATGTACACAAAAAGAAACGGGGCTTACCCCGTTTCTTTACATCTAGCAGATTTTAGCTTGCCTTAACGCTCTTCACGGAAATAGTTCAAACCGCAATGCTTTGGCATGCTATGTTCCTTCGATTGACGTATACTGGTGAATATAAGAACCAATACGGTTGCAATGTAGGGGAAGATATCGTAAATCTGCATTGGTATGCCCAAAGGCACATATAAACGCATGATAGAAAGGCTGCCGAAGACCAGCGAGCCTAGTAAGGCACGAGTTGGGCTCCAGGTGGCAAAGATAACTAAGGCAACAGAAATCCACCCTTGCCCACTAACGCAATTATGCACCCATACTCCGGAACAGGTGACCATCGATATATACATACCGCCAATACCGCAAATACCACCGCCAATAATGGTAGCCAAATGTTTGTAGCTTCCAACATTGATACCTGCCGCATCAGCGGTGGCCGGATCTTCACCAACCGCTCGCAAATTAAGTCCCCAACGGGTGCGGTTAAAGAATACTGCCAGCAAAACGGCTAAAATTACACCGACATAGACCAATACATTATAAGAGAAGAACAGCTTTCCTATATAAGGTAAAGAATTCAGTCCCAGCAGGTTTGCATTGCCGAAAGCGATTTTTGCATTCGTGCTTATAGTCACATAACCGCTAGACGAGCTGCGGGCTAATACTTCGCCGAAGAAATTAGCAAAACCAACGCCAAAGATTGTTAGGGTAAGCCCGGTAACATTCTGATTGGCGCGTAAACTGACGGTAAGGAAGCTATAAATGGAAGCGCCAAAAGCGCCGCAGGCAAAGGAGCAAATAATAGCTAACAGAATAATAGCAAAGCCACTTAAGCCGGGGAAGAGCGATTCGCCAAGGTATACTCCGGCTAAACCGGCTAAGGCGCCCATAAACATCATGCCTTCTACCCCAAGGTTTAGGTTGCCAGATTTTTCTGTTAATATTTCCCCTAAAGTGCCGAATAATAGCGGCGTTCCTGCCAGTACAGCAGCATTAACCAGGTTAATCAGCGTATCCATGCGTTTTTACGCTCTCCTTTCTTGATCTGAATATTAGGCGGTAATTGATAAAGAACTCGCAGCCCAGCATGAAGAAAAGGATAATACCGATCAAAACATCGGCGGCGGAAGCCGGAATTTTAAAGGTGGTTTGGATGCGGTTGGCGCCTTTTTGCAAGGTAGCAATGAATAAAGAAAACACGATCATTATTAGAGGGTTAAGGTTGGAAAGCCAGGCTACCGTGATGGCGGTGAAGCCTACGCCGCCGGCAGTGTTTTCCGTTAGCGTATAATCGGCTCCGCTCACCTGTAAAAAACCTACCAGCCCGGCTATGGCTCCGGAAATAAGCATGGTCCTGATTATAACGCTGCTTACCGGCATTCCGGCATATTTTGCTGTGTTGATACTATGCCCCACTACGGTAAGTTGATACCCCTGTTTGGAACGTTTGAGATAGAAATAGACCAAAACCACTAAAAGCAGTACTATCAGCCAGCCCACATGCACGCCGAACAGTTTGGGTAAACGGGCTTCGGTTTTAAACATATCGATAATGGGAAAACCGGTGCCTGTTTTACGCCAAGGCCCATTTTGCAAATACTTTTGCAAACCGAGAGCTATATAGTTGAACATCAAGGTGAAAAGGGTTTCATTTGTGCCCCATTTGGCTTTAAAAAGACCGGGTATCATACCCCACAAACCCCCGGCAACCATGCCCGCTAATGCCATGGTTAGTATAAGTAGCCAAGATGGCATGTTTTGGTATTGAAACAAAGCAAAATAGCTGGCGGCAATACCTCCTATAAGGATTTGTCCTTCGGTTCCGATATTCCAAAAACGCATTTTAAAAGAGAGCGCTACTGCCAGTGCTGCGCCCAGTAAGGGTATGGCAATTTTAATTGTTTCTCTTAATGCGGTTTGACTGCCGAAAGCGCCTTTTATCATTTCAGAGTAAACTGAAAGCGGGTTATGGCCCAAAAGTAGAATTAGTAATGCTCCGGTTACCAGGGCAGCCAATAAGGCTGCCGCGCGTATTTGCATTGCTTTTTTGGGCGCAATAGAAGGTCGCCTTACAATGCGCAGCAGTGGCGCCATATGCCCATGCTCTGGTGTATTAATATCTGTAGATGTGCTTTTATTTGGCATGAGACTTCACCTTCTTTACCTCGCTTGTTTGCGTCATTAGCAAGCCAACTTGTTCTTTGGTAGTCTTTTGGGCATCTACTATACCGCTCACACGTCCGCCGCATAATACCAAGATACGGTCGGTCAGCTCCAAGAGAACATCGAGGTCTTCGCCAATAAAAAGCACAGCAACACCTCTTTGTTTTTCCTCGTTTAACATACGGTAAATGGTGTAAGAAGAGTTGATATCTAGCCCGCGTACGGGGTAGGCAACAATCAAGACTTGGGGCGATGAAGCAATTTCTCTGCCCAGCAATACTTTTTGAACATTGCCGCCGGAAAGGAGGCGCACCGGAATATCAACACCGGGGGTATTTATCTCTAATTGCTTTATTAACTGTTGCGCCAGGCTATAAGAGCTTTTGCGGTCTGTAAAAGGCCCGGAACCTTTATAATAATGCCTCAGCATCACATTATCCGTCATATCCATGGCGGCTACCAGCCCCATGCCCAGACGGTCTTCCGGCACAAAACTTAAGGATATACCCATTTTTATAATTTCCATAGGCGGTAAGCCAACAATACTTGATATTTTATCTTTATCATGAAAGAGTATTTCGCCGGAATGTATAGCAAACAGCCCGGCTAAGGCTTCGCATAATTCTTTTTGCCCGCTACCGGCAACTCCGGCTACCCCCAAAATTTCGCCGCTATTAACAGAAAAACACAGATCATCCAATACGGTACGCCCTTCATGGTTTTTACAAGTAAGGTTCTTGACTTCTAATTTAGGTTGCTTATTTACGGTTATGGGGCGGTCGATCTTTAAGCTTATGGCTCTTCCGACCATCATTTCCGTTAGCTTTTGCGTAGTGGTAGCCGCTGTATCTACAGTTGCAATAGAACGCCCTTTGCGCAATATATGCACACGGTCCGACACAGCCATAACCTCGTTTAGTTTATGAGTTATAATGATAATAGATTTATTATCTTCTTTCATGCGATGCAATATATCAAAGAGCTTATCGGTTTCCTGGGGCGTTAATACGGCTGTCGGCTCGTCTAAAATTAAAATATCGGCGCCACGGTACAGTACTTTAACTATTTCGACTGTTTGTTTTTCACTTACAGACATATTATATATTTTTTGTTCAGGATCTAATTTAAAGCCATAGCGAGAGCTAATTTCACTAATTTTTGCGCTTAATTGTGAACGGTCTAAAAAAGCTTTATTAGTTAAGCCCAGCACAATATTATCTGTAGCTGTCAGTACGTCTACCAGTTTGAAATGCTGATGCACCATACCAATACCCAAACGGAAGGCGTCAATAGGAGAGCGAATGGTTACCTCTTGGCCATTGATAAAAATTTCTCCTTCATCCGGAAAATATATACCTGAAAGCATATTCATCAATGTGGTTTTACCACTGCCGTTTTCCCCTAATACGGCTAAAATTTCACCTCGTGCCGCTTCAAGGCAGACTTTATAGTTTGCTACCACAGTATCGAATGTTTTGCTTAGATCCCGTGTTTCTATGGCTAAAGGAGTTTTTTTTGTAGTGGTCAGAAATTTCACCTCCCATATATCCTTTTGCTAATAAAGACCGCGTTAGCATAACGGGCCGCACATTGTGCGGCCCTATTAAACAGTAAATTACATATGCTTTTCTTATTCTACTACTGTAATGCCTTGTAGAACATGATCAAAGCTGGGTGCGCTTTGAGGCTCAATAAAAGTAACTCCTTCTTCTACCACTAAATTATTATTATTATCATATAGTGGCCCGGTAAAAACATCCCAACCACCCAATATTTTTTTACGTGCTTCTTCAATAGCAGCGGCTGTACCGGGCGCAATAATAGCTTCATTAAGCGGGGAAAGATTGCATACGCCATCTTTTAAGCCGCCGCTCCAGTCTACCGGAATAGTTTTGCCATCTATTAGGGTTTGCACAGCAAATGTTAAGTAAATTCCCCAATCCCAAATAGCTGAGGTAAGTGCTGCCTTAGGCGCCGCCGGTATCATATCGGAGTTATAACCCACCCCCCATTTGCCATTGGCTTCGGCAGTGGTTTGTGGCGAAGGGCTGTCGCAGTGTTGGCCCAAAACATCGCATCCCCGGGCTATTAAAGCTTGGGCGGCGCGGCTTTCTGCGGTAGGGTCGTTCCAGCTATTGGTATAGATTACATCCATAAGCACCTGTGGGTTAACAGAAAGGGCGCCTAAATAAAATGCATCATAACCACTGATACATTCGGCAAAAGGCATAGCGGAAACATACCCTATTTTATTAGTTTCGGTTTTTAAACCAGCGGCAATACCAGATAAATATCTGGCTTGGTAGATTTCGCCGAAATAATTATGCATATTGGGCAAACCGGATTTTGCCGCCTGCCAGCCTGTAGCATGGCAGAATTGAATATTGGGATTATCTTTAGCAACTTCGATCATATAATCTTCAAAACCGAAGCTGGTGCCAAAGATTATTTGACAGCCGGCTTCCACTAATTCACGCAGGGCGGTATCACAACTGCTGTCTTCAGAAATATTATATTTATTGATTACTTGTGTATCTTTTAACCCCAATGTTTTCATCATTTTTTGCGTACCTAAATCATGGTTATAGGTATAGCCCATGTCAGAGGGGTCGCTAACATGCACAAAACCTATTTTGATATTGGAGAGCGTAACCGCCCCGCCGCTAGTGGAATTATTGTTATCACAACCAATTATTATAAACATTGTTAATAACAGTATCAGCGCCGCCGCCAGTGTTTTTTTCATAATAGTAAATCTCCTTTCGTTAAACAAGATGAACAGGTTGTTTAATCCATTTTATAATTCCATAAATAATCTTCAATCCCTTTTTTATTTTAGAGCGCCTCGATTTACTCCGAATTGCCATATTCATTAGCAATTTTTTCGCCTAGCAAGGCGGAGGAGCTGAAGCGTAGCCTAAAGCTACGTGAAGCGGCTACAACGCAGTCTGGGCGGAAAAAGGGCAGCGAAGATGGTGATGAGCGGGTATTTAAAAGGTGCCCACAATAGTCACTTAGTACCCAAAAACTACTATAAGTAACAAGAAGTTTGGAGCGAATTTTAATCAATATATATCTTTTGCCATTTCTATAGCTATTGCCCGCACAGGCGAACCGTCGGCGTTTTTATATTTTAGCGGCAGAGCGGCAAACATGCAATACTCACCTTTTACTCCGTTTAAATTTGTGAGGTTTTCTATCAGTATTAAGCCCGAACTTAGCAAAATATGATGTATGGGGCTTGTTTCCGACATTAGTTCATCGAAAGATATAGCATCAACGCCGATTCCTTTAAGAGAAAAAGAAGTAAGAAACTTAGCCGCTTCCGGCGTTAATAAAGGAAAGTGGTTAAAATAATCTTCAGCACCCCATTTCCGGCTATGAGTAGTGTTAAAAAGCACAAATTCGGCGCGCCCTATTTTTTCACTCATCTGCTGTAAGGGCTTAAGTTCAATTTTAGGCCCCGCGCATAAGGGGTGATCGATGATTAAGGCCAAACCGAAGAATTTGCTTATTGAATAATCGTCAAGTGAGGGCGCGCCTTTAAGCATATGAGAGGGCGCATCTACATGTGTGCCGGTATGAGACATCATATGTAGCATGGTTTCGACAAAACCATATTGTTCAAAAGTCATGGCCGGAATTAATTCAGGTTGAGCCGCCCCGGGAAAAACCGGCATATCTTTGTTTATGAAATGGCTTAAATCTATCACTTTCATGCTGTATCTCCGGTATATTTTATTTATTTTTCGTCATTTTTTTCTGCTGCATTAATTATATCACATTTTTTGTAATTATAATATGAATAAATATTTTTGCTGATTGGCAGGATTTTGTCAATAAATCATGTATTTGAATATGGGTTAGATAAATATTTTTAGGAGGACGGATTTTGATTATACAGGAAGCCACAGTACTGGCAAACGAGCGCATAGGTTTGCGTTACTATGCGCTTACTATAAGTGCGCCCCAAATAAGCGTGTCGGCCCGGCCCGGTCAGTTTTTAATGATTGCGCCTATGCCGGGTATGGAGCCCTTTTTAAAAAGACCTTTGGGCGTAAACGTAATAGATATGGCCCGCGGACAAATCGGCGTTGTTTACCGTGTAGTGGGATATGGTACGCGTTTGCTTACAGAA
>JGI24705J35276_12238261_pt1 | contig 18107 bp, 15 predicted proteins | sample TergutNt197P4_FD_35276 | JGI IMG/M metagenome (IMG submission 35276) | reverse complement strand
CAAATGCAGGATTACTACCTTTTGCATAGAGAGCGACCAATTCTTCATCGGCCATCGTCTTCAAATTATTCATTACTTCTCAATTTTAATGTTCAGAGTAATGTTTATGCTATAGGCAATTTGGTGTTAATTAGTAAATACAGTTCATTATTTCAATGCAAAGTAAAATAACATTTTCCAAACAACCAATTATTTATATCAAAAAAAATTAAATCCTGCCGATTATTGTACAAAACAAGGTCTTTTGCGGACAAAACCATCATTCTTTCTTTTCTTTTTTTGTAAAAAAAAACCACAATTGAATTGCAGTTTCATTTTTTTTTCTACTTTTGTAAAGAATTTGGCGCTGATGACCGAAGATCAAAATGAATTATTAGCTGTATTTGATGTCAGATTACATGACCTCATTGCTTTGTGCGAGGCACAAAAAAGAACGATTGAGGTTTTGAACCGGGAAGTCGAAGCTGAAAAAGAAAAAATACGGCAAGCTGAACAGACGATTCAAGTTTTGAGCGCTAAATACAGACAATTGCTTACCGCACATATTGTATCTTTTGAAGAAGGAGATGTAAAAAAAGCGCGGATGCGATTGATAGAATTAGTGCGGGAAGTGGAAAAGTGCATTGCACTCTTAAACGGATAGCTGTGGAAAGTGATGAGTTTGAAATAAAAGTAACAGTTGCCGGCAGACAGTATCCTGTCTGGCTAAAGCGAGGCGACGAACGGCAAGAGTACCTGATACGTAAAGCGGCAAAACGAATTGAACAGTTTGAGATAGCATACAGACAAAAATTTGTTAAATCGTTAGAAAACAGGGATATATTAGCAATGGCTGCTATTCAGATTGCACGTGATTTAGTTGTTTTAGAAGATAAAAACGATACAAAACCATTTACTCATAAAATAAAGCAGCTGACCGATATACTGGAGGATTATTTGAAAAATTAGTCATCCCATTGTTTTTGAGACAGGAAATTTCTACGCACTACTTTGTATGGAGATCCGTACAGGGATAGTGCTTTTTTATATATATAAACTTAACGTTATTTGAATTATGGAATTAATTATTGCTATAGGAACTTTTGCAGTAGGAATACTTTTAGCGGTTCTTTTTATGTTTTTTTTCGGAAATTCGCGCTATAACCGCTTATTAATGGAAGCGGAAAAAGAGGCGGAGGTGTTGAAAAAAAATAAAATGCTGGAGGTAAAAGAAAAAGAGTTGCAGATGAAAGCTGAATGGGGAAAACAGGAAGCAGCGCGTAACGCACGGAATCAATCAATCGAAGCCAAGCAGAAACAACGTGAAATGGCGATCAACCAACGTCAGGAAGAAGTACAACGGAAAATGTCGGAGGTGGATACCGTAAAAGAAAATTTATCCAATCAACTTGTGTTGATAGAAAAAAAGAAACAAGACTTAGAGAAATTACATCAGCAGGAAGTGGTTCATTTAGAAACTATTTCAGGACTTTCGGCCGAAGAAGCGAGAAAGCGGCTGATTGAATCACTGAAAGACGAAGCCAAAACAGATGCGGCTTCTTTTATCAATGAGATTATGGAAGAAGCGAAAATGAACGCCAATAAGGAAGCGAAAAAGATTATTGTCAAGTCTATTCAACGGATAGCTGCCGAGACGGCGATTGAAAATGCGGTTACAGTTTTTCATATTGAGTCTGATGAGATTAAAGGACGTGTTATCGGGCGTGAAGGAAGAAATATCCGTGCCTTAGAAGCGGCAACTGGCATTGAGATTGTCGTTGATGATACACCCGAAGCCATTATCCTTTCAGGTTTTGATCCTGTACGCCGCGAAGTGGCGCGTCTTGCCTTACATCAGTTGGTACAGGATGGGCGTATTCATCCGGCACGAATAGAAGAAGTAGTTGCCAAAATCCGCAAACAAGTCGAAGACGAGATTGTGGAAACCGGAAAACGTACAACGATAGATATGGGTATTCACGGTTTGCATCCGGAATTGATACGACTGATTGGAAAAATGAAATACCGTTCCTCTTATGGTCAAAACTTATTGCAACATGCCCGCGAAACAGCCAATCTGTGTGCTGTGATGGCTTCGGAATTAGGACTAAATGCTAAAAAAGCCCGCCGTGCAGGTCTGCTGCATGATATTGGAAAAGTGCCTGATGATGAGCCTGAAATGCCACATGCTATACTGGGCATGAAGTTATGCGAGAAATACAAGGAAAAACCCGATATATGCAATATGGTAGGCGCTCACCATGACGAAGTAGAGATGCAAAGTTTGCTGGCGCCCATTGTGCAGGTTTGCGATGCGATTTCAGGCGCTCGCCCGGGTGCCCGGCGTGAGATTGTCGAAGCCTATATCAAACGTCTCAACGACCTTGAACAATTGGCGGCATCCTATCCGGGTGTTGTAAAGACTTATGCCATACAAGCAGGTCGTGAATTGCGCGTGATCGTGGGCGCCGACAAGATTGACGACAAGGATACAGAAAATCTATCCAACGAAATAGCTAAGAAGATTCATGACGAAATGACGTATCCCGGTCAGGTAAAAATTACCGTCATACGCGAAATGCGGGCGGTCAGTTATGCGAAATAAAATAAAGCACGCAGATGATATGGATAAACGCAGATTTTTTTAAATATTAATCCGCGAAAATTTTTTTTATCTGCGTCATCTGCGTGCAAAATTCTTCTATAAAGCCATTATGCTGTCCAATCTTTTGCTCAGGTCTTTCAGATCCTCCAAAGTCCTTGAACTTCCTTGTTCGGTGGTCAGCCAACCGCCGTTATACTCATTGCGGATTTGTTGCATGACCTCTTTCCAGCGCACATCTCCTTCTGTCAATTTTACCCCGAAGCCGGCGCTTTTACCCTGTTTGTCACCGATCTGCTTACTAAATTCTTTGATGTGAATACGTCCGATACGGTAACCGAGTATTTTGATCCATTGCTCAGGCCATCCATATACAAGAATATTTCCACAATCAAAATAGGATCCTACATACGGGCTATTGAATTGGTCAATATATGCACGCGCTTCTAATGGACTTAATATAAAATTATTCCATACATTTTCAATACATATCTTTATCTTTAACTCCTGTGCAACAGGCAATATTTGCCTGATACAGTCTGAAGACCGTTTCCAACAATCATCATAACCGACATTTTCGTCCACCCTGCCTGGTACTAACAAAACAGCATCAGTTCCGTATGCCTTAGCGTCTTCCATTGCCACCATCATGGCTTCCATTCCCTGCTGACGGATTGCTTTGTCGGTGTGGGAGAGCGGCAAATCCCAATGTTTCGAATTGCAGACACTCGATGCTTTTAGTCCAGTAGCCTGCATAGCATCCCAAACTTCTTTACGATCCATGTGGCTATTCGGTTCAATGCCATCAAATCCGGCCTCCTTTATAGCTTTGCATTTTTCAAGCACAGTGCCTTGAATACCAACAGTTCCCCACATAATTGATTTTTTTAGCCCTGAACGGGGATCCTGTCCAATCTCTTTCCCTGAAGCAAAAGCAGCCGGCATATTAATCTTAGCTACCGACAAAGCGCCGGTAGCTAAGATTGTGTTTTTAATAAAATTTCGTCTGTGCATAATATAGTGTCAAGTGATCAATTTTCAGAAAAAATCATATTTTCGGTGGGGTGCCGGCTAAAGGAATGTCTTCTTTAAAACCAGGGATAGGCCCTAATTCATTTCTTTCCAACCGCAGATTTTGGTTGGAAGACAATATCTGATCCCATGTCATAAATTTGCCTGAGTAAGCCGATTCGCGTCCCAAAATAGCCATATGCGTCACCTGTGCAACTGATTCTGTTTCATTGATCATTTTGCCTGTGCGAATTGCATTGACAAATCGCACATGTTCTTGCCTATACATATCAGGGACAGCCCATGTTTGATCCGGGTCATCACGTTTCGGCCGCGGATATTCCCAGGCAACAGAGCCGTCATAATTGAATATCTTACTGTGGCTGACATCTACATATCCCTTTGTTCCATAGAGCATTGTGATGGTTTGAGTGTCACATCCGTCAATCTGGCGTGAAGTACAATGTGCACGTATTCCATTTTCGAAAACAAAGGTAACGCTGAAATTGTCATACATATCACCTGTAACCCGACGTTGTCGGCCGCCATTGCCTTCTGCCGATACAGGAAGTATATCTCCCATATACCATTTCATCAGGTCCATTTCATGGACAAACTGCTCGACAAAGAAATCGCCCGATGTGGCACAGAAGCTTGTCCAGTTACGGAGTAAATATTCCGTATCGGACCATCCTTTTTCGCGTTGTCTGAACCACAGTGCACTTCCCATACGCGAAACATGCGCTGAAATGATATTGCCGATAGCGCCACCGGCTATTCGCCGGTAGGTTTCGATTTTATCTTTAGCTGAGCGGTAACACAATCCGTTGACCACCGTCAATCCTTTCTGGTCAAATCGTTTACCGGCAACTAATATTTGCCTTACACCTGTCGGATCGGTGGCGCATGGTTTTTCCAAAAAACAATGTTTCCCTTTTTCTGCGACATAGTCGAAGTGTTCAGGCCGGAATATCGGCGGAGTGCAAAGTAAAACAACATCAACGCCCGAGTCAATGACTTTTTTATATGCATCGAATCCGACGAAACAATTATCGTCAGGAATCTCTATTCCGCTTTTTTTCAAAGCATTGCGGCAATCTTCAACTTTGTCGGCAAACACATCGCCAATAGCAGTTACTTGAAGCCCGTTGCCTGCCTGCACAAAGTTCACTGCAGCGCCTGTGCCGCGTCCACCGCAGCCTACCAATCCTGCTTTTAGTGGAATACCATCGGGAGCTTTGTCCATTATCTCCGTGACTTCCACATCTTTTAACTTCTCTCCGCTGGCTGAGGATGAACAACTTGTCATAATCCCCGGCAGAGCCATTGTACCCAATACACCTAAAGCCGATTCTTTAAAAAAATCCCTTCTGTTTACATTCAAAAAGTCTTTCATGAGTTAATTTTTATTTATTATATGATTGATCCAATTCGCTTTTTGGAAGAAAAAGCGTGTCAAAGATAACAAAAATTTCCTATATGACAGCATAGTGTTGTATTTTTTTTGTGCAGAAACAATAAAAACGCTTGTCACCTTCAGTCAGGTTAGAGAGAAATATATTTTTCCATAGAGACTGTCTCACAAGTCAAAATCTTTTACCACAAATTTCACAAAGGATTTCAGCTAAGAGCACAAAAAAATGAAATTCAATCTTTTAAAGCTAATGTCCTTTTGGCTTTCTTTGTGTTCTTTGTAGTTGAATATAGTTATGAGACAGTCACTCGGAAAAATTCTATCAATTAGTTATATCCCGGATTTTGCACAAGATTTGGATTATTTTGCATTGTAGCACCGGGGATAGGGAACAATCTACGCGATTTATCTTTGTTGATTGTTCCGGCACTTCCGTCAGTATAGCCGGCATTGGCATCCCACCAACCATTTAAGGTAAATTCCCATTTGTCAAAACGGATCAAATCCATACGTCTTTTGCCTTCCCATACAAATTCACGTCCTCGCTCGTTAAGCAATTCGTCTAATGTAAGAGTAGCTGTAGTATAACGATCGGCTTTATCAGCGGCTTCCTGTGTATCCCAGTATTCCGGGAGGAATGCTCTTTTCTTGCACGCATTGATCAGATCGACAGCTTCAGTTGTTGCCATACCGCTGTTTTTACGCATTAGCGCTTCAGCTTTTGCAAAATAGATATCTGTGAGCCGATAAATAACCACATGGTTATTACCGAAGTTGGAGTCATTTTGTGGACCGGATTTGTATTTATTATGACGTGCCCCGGTATTTTCACCGCAATCCTGCCACATAAAACGATAGTCGTTCTTAGTGCTCCAGGAATATTGGTATTCGAGACGGTCGCCATTATAACCACCTGAGTTATAGACTTCATTAATCCCTTGATCGTAAGCGTTGATCAATACAGATTTTGTCTTTGATCCGTTGTAGGCCTCTTCCATCAAAAGTTTAGCTTCATTGTCCGGAAATTCAGGGCAATACCATTCTTTGATGGTGATCCTTCGATCAGCCAGAGGCGTTGAACTTGTTCCTGATACTTCGATAACGGCTTTGACCGGCTTATTCAAATAGACAATCGGCTTATCAATATATTCTTCAGTGCCAAGACAGTAATCGTTAAGTCGGCGTCCGATATCCTTATAGGGACCCATAAAATTATTTGCTCCCGTATAGGGGCCATAACCATTACCTATACCAAACAGGAACCAGCTATAACGTCTAAGGTCTTTATCGCTATATCTTTCCATAACTCCTGGTTGAACTACGATTCCATTGTTTCCTCCGTAATTGGTATTGAGAATATCACGTTCAACATAGGTACCGATATCATCCCGGTTAAACCAAAAGTTCTGTCCTCTGTTGCATGCAAACATAAAAATAGCTTCTCTTGAAAGGGTATAATTCTGATTGCACCAGGTAAGGTCAATATCAGCATCGAGTTGTATCGCGCCGTTCATACCGCCAGCCTGACCGTTAATCAACAGATCGCAATACTTTATACAATCATCCCAGCGAGCCGTGCCGGTATATACTTCTGCATTAAGATACAATTCAGTGAGAACAGCATACACCGCGGCTTTTGAAAACCTGATCCCATTACTGCGTTGCAGATTAGGTAATTTTTCGACTACATCCAGCAGTTCGCTTTCTATCCATTTGAATACTTCGGCGCGAGGCGTTTGTGATGGACTTTGTTGTTCAATACCTACTATGGTAACGATAGGAATGTTGCCGAATAAATCCATTAATCGCAGATAATGCCATGCGCGAACGGCTCTTATTTCCCTGATAAATAAATCTCTATCGTCATCCGTTAAATTTTGAATTTTACTAAAGTCTATCTTTTCAAGGTCGGAAAGTATATTATTACAATATCCTACCCCTTGGTATATATTATTCCATGGACCGGAAACTCTACTTTCGGTTGTAGCGGTGGTCCAAGTGTGATAATGAAGACGTCCCCAGTCGCCGCCGTCGTAACCGTGCCGGCCTTTTTGCGGCCATGCAAGCTGATCTGCCGACAATTCGGAAGCTCTCCAGAATCCTTCGCCTTGCGGTTGCGACCAACCTTTGGCATAAGAATACGGTTGAAAAACGGCTGACTTGATTTGCACTTCGTCTTGATAATAATTATCTATTGTCAACTCGGTATAAGGAAGTATATCCAAGTTGGTACAACTATGGAATATACTTGCGATCAATACTATTATTGCTAAAAAACTGTACTTTTTCATATTTCTGAATTGTTATTAAAAATTAAAAACTTACATTTAGGCCAAACATTATCGAGGAAGTATTCGGAAAGAATCCGCGATCATCATATCCAGGACTAAATCCGGTATCTCTCAATTCAGGATTTGTTCCGGAATAATTGGTCAATGTGAATGCATCCGACCACGTAGCATAAACACGAAGGCTTCGTACCCATGTTTTGTTCCTGAAATTGAAATTATACCCCAAGCTCATGGTCTTAAGTTTGACAAAACTGACGCGTTCAAGATAATAATCTGAATACTGTGGTGCATCTTTCAAATCGGCATGTTTAGTAATCGCTGATTTGAGCACATTATTCGGGAACCAATTGGTGTTTCCGAAATACATTTCTTTGGTATTCAGCATATCATACTTGAATTTCCCCATGAAATACAACGTAAAGTCCCATTGTTTATACTTGAATGAGTTGTTCAATGAGGCATGAAATAAAGGATTTCCGTTTCCGATATAGGTCAGATCTTCGGTTACCATTGCACTTAATGGAACTACTTCATTAAATCTGTTATAGAACAACCATTTGCCTTCAGGTGTAAATCCGGCGAATCGTTTACCGTAGTACTGTCCGGTTGAACTTCCTTCCTGTGTCCGGTAGGCGTTGCCCAGTGCACCGGGCGACGGTAGGCCTTGATATTCCCTGTAAGAGACTTTATACATATCATTCGAGAATGATTCGAGCACATTCTTCGAGCGTGTAAAAGAGAAGTTTACGTCGTATTTGAAAATGCGATTATTAATGATTTTGGCATTGAGTCCGATTTCAATACCCCGATTGCTCATTGTACCAACATTAGTGGTAATGTTAGTCATAATCATCGGCGGCTTCTGCGCAGTATAATTGTCTATCATATCTACCGTTTTGCGTTTATAAACGTCAATCGTTCCGTTGATGCGGTCTTTCAGTATTGAAAAGTCAAGTCCGAAATTCATTTCTCTTTTCTCCTCCCATTTCAGATTTTCGTTGGGATTACGATTCGGTCCGTATGATTGATACCAATTTCCATCTACAGGATACCGGCCATTTGTGCCCATCGTTATCATATAGGCATAATTACCTCCGATATCCAACTCATTGCTTCCATCACTGGGAATATTACCGGTAATTCCATAACTGACACGTAATTTCAGGTAATTGATTTGTGGAAAGGCTTTCATAAAATCTTCTTTGGTAAGAATCCACCCTATTGAACCTGCAGGAAATGTACCCCATCTGTAATTGGCGCCAAATCGTGAAGAAGCATCCCGGCGAACAGTGGCTGAAAAAAGGTATTTATCCATCAATGCATAGTTGATACGACCAAAAAAACCGGCTAATTTATTGTCTCTTTTTGAACTGGACATATTCGCATAAGTAGTATTGCCGCTTGTAATACCGGTACCGCTGCCGAGGTTATTGTCTTTGTAAGCGTCGGTCACAAAACCGGAGTTATGCGCATTGAATTCTTCTCGCACATAATATTCATAACTATGGCCGACGACCAGGTTGACTGCATGGATATCATTGAAAATCTTGTTGTAATCTACCATCAATTCCATTACCTGCGTAATATCTTTTCTCGACCATTTCTGAGCACGTCCGCCCCCGTTGTACGTATCTTTTGAAGTTTTACTTTCACGCAGATAATATTGATTTTCGGTTTGATTGAATTGATTCCATGAAGTCCTCAGGTTTACTTTAAGCCCTTCTATTACTGTTAGTGAGGCTATTGATGAAAGCAACCAGCTACCGCGAGAGATAATATCCTCCATGGTAGAATACCGTGCTAAAGGATTAGTTGAGTTGAAAGCCGCATCTTCAAGCCAGTTTCCGTTTTCATCCTTAGCAGGTTCTGTCGGATTACGTTGTGCTGCCTGTTCCCATGAGGCATTGGTTCCCACATTATTAGTATCGCTGAAATCGGCACTGAAATTCATTTGGACCTCTAACCGGTCGTTTAATCCAAGATGATTGATTGATAGACGAGTTCCCCAGTTGGTTCTATCCGATTCAATTCCTATGGGATCGAACGTGCGGTAATAGACTGATGCGCGGTAGTTGCTTGTTTGATTACCTCCCCGCATGGCCAAATTATGTGTGTGCGAAACGTTGTTTTTGTTGGTCAGTAAATCCATCCAGTCTGTATTATCCCCATAATCGTGTAACATCCCTGCATTATAGCCTCCCGATTGCATATAGTTTCGGTATTCTTCGGCTGTAAGCATTCTTGGACGGTTATAGATATAACTGTGTGATAAAGTGGATGAATATTCGAACGTAGATTTGACTTCGCCAGGCATTCTTCCTCTTTTTGTCGTTACTAAAATGACCCCATTGGATCCGCGTGTTCCATAAATTGCAGCGGCGGCGGCATCCTTCAACACACTGATATTGGTTATGTCTTCGGGAGGGATCAAATTCAACATAGCGAGATCAGTATTCGGAACGCCGTCAATAATTAGCAACGGATTAGGGTTTCCCCGTGTGGTACCTGTTCCACGAATCTGGATATTAGTAGTCTGTCGGGGGTCACTACTATTAGCATTTGTGATAAGTAACCCTGGAATTCTTCCCTGAGCTAATTCCAAAGCGCTCGCAGATGCCATTGTTGAGTTAAAACTTTCTTCGTTTAATGAAACAACGGATGCAGTGATTTCGCTTTTCTTCTGTGTTCCATATCCAACAACAACCACTTCTTCAAGTAGTTGAGAATCTTCCAGCAGCCTGATATTCAATCGCTGGTTCTGGCTGTTTGACACAGGAACAGTCTGTGTTACGTAACCAATTGATGAAATCCTTAGCGTAGAATTAGCCGTAGCTCTGAGTGAAAAGTTTCCGTTAATATCGGTTGTCGTTCCATTGGTTGTACCCTCTTGAATGACATTTGCGCCAATAATCTCTTCCCCGGTTTTCCCGTCAGTAATTGTACCGCTTATCTGAACAGATTGTTGAGCAGAAGCAATTGGTACAAAAGCGACAAAAAGGAAAAATAAAATCATAGACACAAAAGCAAATAATGATTTTTTTTGATTTCGAAAGTTGTGTTTCATAATTATCTCATATAAAAAATTAAAATAATAGTAAAAAGTTAAAAATTAATGATTTGTGTTTTTTTTGCCCTCTAATGAACGGGCGAATGGTTTTTTCATACTTTTTCATATTTCCATAGGCATACTTATCTTTAAATTAAACAAAACTATATTATACGGTGGTATTTTCTGTACAAAGATATTATTTTTTTTGATTAGGTTTTATTTTTTTAATTTTTTTCGAAAAAAAAGTTCTAAGCTACTACCAACTGCTTTATTAGTATTCATCATTTTCATACAGGTCTAAAAAACACAATAGATCAGTAAATAAATGGTCTTTTTTGTTTGTTTTTTTATTGTCTAATTTATACGACCCTATAACTTAGACACTTTCGCTGTTTTCTTCCCATCAAAACCGCTGCATATCGCACAGTTTTTTGTAATAGCCGTTTAATGTGAGCAGCCCGTCGTGTCGGCCGCGTTCGACGATTTTACCTTCGTGCATGACGCATATCTCATCGGCATTACGGATGGTTGAGAGACGGTGGGCAACCACAATTGTTGTACGGTTTTGCATTAGCCTTTCGAGTGCTTCCTGTACCAATCGTTCCGATTCGGTATCAAGCGATGAGGTCGCTTCGTCTAAGATAAGAATAGGTGGATTTTTCAAAATCGCTCGTGCGATGCTGATACGCTGGCGTTGTCCTCCCGACAATTTTCCACCGCTATCGCCGATATTCGTGTCGTAGCCGGCTTCGGACATCATGATGAAATCATGCGCATTAGCTATCCGTGCTGCCTCCTGTACTTGCTCAAGTGTTGCATTTTCAACGCCAAAGGCGATATTATTGAAAAATGTATCATTGAACAGGATGGCATCCTGATTTACATTCCCCATCAGACTACGCAGATCGTATAACGAGGTCTCGCGGATATCGGTATCGTCAATCCTTACAGCGCCCTGATCGACGTCGTAGAAACGGGGCAATAAATCTACCAGCGTACTTTTTCCAGCGCCGGACTGTCCGACTAAAGCGATCGTTTTGCCCTTTAGAATCGTCAGGTTGATGCCTTTCAAAACCCATTCATTCCGGTATTTAAACCAAACATTGTCAAAGCGGATCTGTCGGGTTAGCGCAATGGTTTTCGGGTCGGCAGGGTCTTTGATAGCTGTCTCGGCAGTCAGGATTTTATCAATGCGTGTCATGGAGGCCAACCCCTTTTGGATAGCATACGTAGCCTTACTTAAGTCTTTAGCCGGGTTGATGATGCTGTAAAAGATGACTAAGTAATAGATAAAAGTGGAGGCGTCAATCGAACTGTTTTCGCTCAGAATCAGGCTTCCGCCGTACCAAAGTACGATGGCGATGGTAGCTGTACCCAGAAACTCACTCATTGGATGCGCCATTTGCTGACGACGATAGATGCGATTCGTTATGCGGCGAAACTTCTCGTTGCTTTTCTCAAAACGTCCCTGAATCTTCTTTTCGGCATTAAACGCATTGATAATCCGCAAGCCGCTCAGCGTTTCCTCTATCTGACTCATCAGAAGACCCCATTGCTCTTGTCCGACTAATGATTTGCGTTTGAGGGTTTTCCCTATTTTCCCCATGACATAACCAGCGACCGGCAAGAGAATGAAAACAAACAACGTCAGTTGCCAGCTGATGATCAGCATACCTATCAGATAGATGACAATCAGGATAGGATTCTTAAAAAGCATATCCAGCGAACTCATAATTGAGGTTTCGACTTCATTTACGTCGCCCGATACGCGTGCGATGATATCCCCTTTCCGTTCTTCGGAAAAAAAGCCCAGTGACAGTTGGGTGATTTTTTGGTTGATTTGATTGCGTATATCGCGTACCACACCTGTACGGATAGGTATCATCGTATAGAAAGCCATATACATGGAAGCTGTTTTCAGAAAGGTCATCACAATCAGGAAAACGCCTAATATAATCAAAGTATAACTTCCCCCTTTTGTATCTATCAGTTCGGTAATCAATGCAAAGAAATTATTTTCAGCCAGCGAAGCCATGTTTTTCCATCCCTCCCACGAGCCGAAGTTCCATTCCCACGATATCCATGTATAGGATTTGTCAGATATACTAAACAGTATATTCAGGATTGGAATAATCAACATAAATGAAAAAAGATTCAGGATAGCCGACAAGATATTGAATATGATGTTCATACCCAAATAATTCCTGTAAGGCGGAACGAATCGTCGCAGGACACGGATAAATTCTTTCATTGTTTGAACGAATAAATATGCAAAGATAAAAAAAAACACTGTTTTTTTAGTTTTATTGCTATGAAATTGCATATATTTGCGTCAATATTTATGGAGAAACATTATTATTCAAAATTATGAAAAAGATGTATCGTCTGCTAATTAATGGCACTAATTGGATTTTAGCCGGAATACTATCACTTTTAGGTTTTTCCGGATGTAATTCCCTTGAGCCTGTAGATATGTATGGTGTTCCCTGGGCAAGTTGTGCTATCAAAGGTAATGTGATTGACAAAATGACAAAGCAACCGATTCAGGGTATTGAAGTGAAAATTGCCTTACCTGACAGCATACTTCAACACCTTACATCCCCGATCCCCGATACATGGACAGGCATTACTGATAATAAGGGAGATTTTAAATTGTCGGATACCTGGCAAATGGATAATATTCCTTTGGCTGCCACAGATATAGACGGCGAACAAAACGGTTTGTATAAACCTGATACGATTTATGTGAGTTTTAGCAATGCAGAGCATATTGGCGGAGGCAAAGGATGGTTTCAAGGTGAATTAGTAGCTACTGCCAATTTTGAACTGGAAGCACAAGTGGCAGATGAATAAGTGGTGTTTTTTCTGTAATAAATATCGTTTCATTTGCATAATTGCTAATCAATGGAACCTGCACTTTTTCTGATTCCTGTCACATTGGGCGAGACCGTCCACCGGAAAGTGTTACCCGATTATAACCGCGAAATAATTTCGCGGATCAGGTATTTTATTGTGGAAAATGTACGGACGGCACGTCGTTTCTTGAAGAAAAGCGATCCCTCAATTGTGATTGATGAGATTCAATTCCATGTGTTAAATAAACACACTTCGCCTGAGCAAATCTCCGACTATCTGGCACCGGTTACAAGAGGAGAATCTGTCGGTTTGATATCGGAAGCAGGTTGTCCGGCTGTCGCAGACCCGGGCGCTGACATAGTGGCAATGGCACACCGGAAGAATTATCGCGTGGTTCCTTTGGTTGGCCCTTCTTCGCTGTTGATGGCGCTGATGGCTTCGGGTTTTAACGGGCAAAGTTTTACTTTTCACGGTTATTTGCCGATGGAAGCGAGTGCGCGTGAAGCGTGTGTTAAAAAACTCGAAGCGCGTATTTATGCCGAAAATCAGACGCAACTCTTTATCGAAACACCTTTTCGGAACAATAAATTGATGGAAGAACTCGTTCATATTTGCCGACCGACGACAAAATTATGTGTAGCAGCCAATATTACCTGCGATGATGAATATATACGAACACGTCCGGTGAAAGAATGGATGGGCGACATACCCGATTTGAATAAAAAACCAACCATTTTTTTATTATACAAAACGTAGGGGCGTAACGCTTACGCCCAATTAAGATATGTAGGGGCGTAACGCTTACGCCCATTGAAAATAAAGCAAGGGGATTAATCCCCTTGCCAAGAATTGAGAAAGATGAATGATAAGTATTTTGCACACGAAACAGCAGTCATTGATGAGGGCTGCATCATTGGCGAAGGAACCCGTATCTGGCACTTTTCGCATATCATGAAAGGAAGTACAATCGGACATAATTGTTCGATCGGTCAAAATGTTGTTATATCTCCTGATGTAATAATAGGTAATCGGGTAAAAATCCAAAATAATGTTTCCGTTTATACGGGCGTAGTTTGCGAAGATGAGGTGTTTTTAGGGCCAAGTTGTGTGTTTACCAATGTAAGAAATCCGCGAAGCGCCATTTCACGCAAACACTTGTTTCACACGACTTATATTGAAAAAGGTGCGACAATTGGCGCCAATGCCACAATTATTTGTGATTGTCGCATAGGGAAATACGCCATGGTAGGCGCAGGAGCAGTGGTAACCAAAGATATACCGCCTTTTGCATTAGTGGCAGGTAATCCCGCCCGTCAAATCGGGTGGATCAGCGAATACGGGCATCGTTTGGCTTTTAGTGACGAGGGCATTGCCGTCTGCCCCGAAAGCGGAGAGGTTTATCAGTTGATTGACGGAAAAGTCGAGAAAAGATAATTAGTTCGTCATGCCATCCTTAATCAAGTTCAGGTTCTAATCCGGCAGTAAACGAATATAAACATTTGTGATGCACATAAATCGGATTGAAAATCCTTATATTCAATGTATTCGGAATACAAATCCGAATAAACGGGCTAATTTTAAATCTTTAAATCTTAAATCTTAAATCTTAAATCAATTATCATCCCGTTGTAACCTGAACGCCTTTCCCAACATTTGAATGATATCACCGGCAATCACACTCTCTTCCGAAAGACTTGCCGTAGCCAAATCGCCGGCTAAACCATGCAGGTAAACACCTGCTACGGCCGCTGTTTCAGGCGCATATCCCTGTGCCAACAAGCCTAAAATTACGCCGGTTAATACATCGCCACTGCCTGCCGTAGCCATGCCGGGATTACCTGTCGGGTTAAAATATACATTGCCTTCGGGTGTGCAAATAGCTGTATAAGCGCCTTTCAATACAATACATACAGTGAGTTCCATTGCCTTTATCCGTGCTTTCTGTATGCGCTCATAGCCACATTCACAAGCCCCAAAAAGCCGGTCGAATTCTTTCGGATGAGGGGTCAATATGGAAGAAGGAGGAAGCAATGGGATTAATTCGGGATTCAATGCCAATATATTAAGTGCATCGGCGTCGAGTAAAAGTGGTTTCCGGGCAGTTTTGAGTAATTCTTTCAGTAAGAAAACCGACGAAGTTTGAGTAGCCATTCCGGGACCAATGGCAATGGCATTGTATGTAGCTATATCAGGCAAAACAGACACAAAATCGTTATTGCCGTCTAAGCTAAGCATTGCTTCAGGCACCGTGGTTTGAAGTGCAGTCTCGCCTCGCAATGGAATATGTACTGTCAGAAGCCCTACACCACTATGCAGACATGCTTTCGCCCCCAGAACGGCAGCGCCCATTTTCCCCTTACTTCCGGCAATCAAAAGGGCATGTCCAAACATTCCCTTGTGTGCAAACTTGTTTCTTGGCTTAAGCAACCCGGTAAAGTCCGCATCGGTAATCAACTTATAATACGTTTTTGTTTGTTCAATGATATCGGGATGAATGCCTATCGGTAAGACTTTCCATTTCCCGACAAAAGTCTCATTTTCGGGTAATAAAAATGCGAGTTTGGGAAATTCAAATGTGTAAGTATAGTCGGCTCTGATAATACTGTCCGGAATATTCAACCGGTTATCTTCACCGAAAAGCCCTGAAGGGATATCAATGGACACAACCACTGCATTCGATTTATTAATATAATCAACGACAGCAGCAAATCCTCCGCTCAAAGGACGGTTTAGCCCTGATCCAAACAGTCCGTCAATCACAATATCCCGCTCATTAAGGGTCGGTGGCGTAAAATCATCTGTTACTTCAACAAAACGCACTTTTCCGTCGTCTAAAAGACGTTGTTTATTGATTTCGCACTCCGGTGATAAATGTTGAACCGGATTCAACAGATAGGTTTCGATACGATAGCCTTCGTCTGACAATAAACAGGCAATGGCTAATGCGTCAGCCCCATTATTTCCCTGACCGGAAAAAATCACGACACGGTTTTGCTTCGAAAAATGGCGGCAAAATTCTTGCGTGAAAGCTCTTGCAGCACGTTCCACAAGGTCTGTCGAAGCAACAGGTTCGTGCTTGATGGTGTATTGGTCTAACTCCTTTACTTTAAACGTTTCAAATATTTTATTCATAATCATTCTGTTTTGAACGCTCAAATATATAACTTTTTTGTTTTGTTCTAATAGAAATTCAAATAACTTTATGTATGTTTGCTCCCCCAATATTAAAAAGACTTATGCAAGAAACGATTCAATTAAAGGATAAGACGTTTTCCCTGTATATTCCGGAACATGAAATTGTTGCTGCGATTACACGCATGGCGGGGGAAATCAAGCGCGATATGGAAGGCAAAAATCCGCTTTTTGTCGGATTATTAACCGGCGCTTATATGTTTGTGGCCGAATTATTATGCAAAATTTCACCCGAATGTGAGATCACATTTGTGGCATACCGTTCCTACACCGGAACAAAATCCGACGGTATCGTACAGGAAATCCTGCCGCTCCAGGTCTTTCGGAAAGATCGTACCGTGATTCTTTTGGAAGATATTGTTGACAGCGGATTAACGATGCAATATGTGACAAACAAACTGCATGAATCCGGCATCGCGGATGTTCGTTTAGCCACCATGCTGTTTAAACCCAACGCATTGAAATGCGATATCAAACTCGATTATGTCGGTATGGAGATTGACGATGAATTTGTAGTGGGATTCGGATTGGATTACGACGGACTTGGGCGGACTTTGCGCGATTTATACAAAATAAATGACTACTAACTAATTATAAACTGCTATGTTAAATATTATTATTTTTGGCGCTCCCGGATCAGGAAAAGGGACGCAGAGCGAATTGATGATTGCAAAAAACGAGTTGGATTATATTTCAACCGGCAATGTGTTGCGTGCTGCTATTAAAGAGGGCACTGAATTGGGGCTTATTGCCCAGGACTATATCAATCAGGGACTATTGGTGCCTGATGATTTGATAATTAAACTGATAGCCGGATTCCTAGATGAAAAATCGGAATCTAAAGGCGTTTTGTTTGACGGGTTTCCACGTACTATTCCTCAAGCCAAAGCATTAAAAACAATGTTAAACGAACGCGGAACAGATATCTCTGTTTTGATAGATTTACAGGTAGATGACGAAGAAATTATCAACCGTTTGCTGGAACGCGGTAAAGTCTCGGGGCGTTCAGACGACAATTTAGATACCATCAAATCCCGTTTGGATGTATATCATACCCAAACAGCGCCTTTAGCCACTTACTATATCAGCGAAGGTAAACATATTGCCATCAAAGGCGTCGGAAGTATTGAGGAAATTTCTCTGCGCATTGACGAAGCGATTCAATCAGTGATTAGCGTTTAGATATTTGCGTTTAAGGAATAGTTAAATCTTTAAATTTTAAATTTTTAAATTATTCATAATTGTTAATTATGTCCGAGTCGAACTTTGTCGATTATGTCAGGATTTATTGCCGTTCAGGTCACGGCGGAAGCGGTTCAACTCACTTTCGCCGAGAAAAATATATCCCCAAAGGTGGACCGGATGGAGGCGACGGAGGGCGGGGAGGGCATATCTGCCTGCGTGCCAACCGCAATCTTTGGACATTGCTTCATCTCAAATACGAACGTCATATCATTGCTACCTCAGGCGAAGGGGGTAGCGCAAAAAACAGTACCGGCAAAGACGGAGAAGACCGTATCATAGAAGTACCTTGCGGAACAGTTGCTTTCGATGCCGAAACAGGCGAATATATCTGCGACGTCACAGAAGACGGACAAACCGTCAAGCTACTGAAAGGGGGAAGAGGCGGAAAAGGCAATACATTTTTCAAAACCGCCACTCTTCAGGCTCCGCGCTTTTCACAACCCGGCGAGCCGTATCAGGAACGGATGA
>JGI24705J35276_12238262_pt1 | contig 18125 bp, 16 predicted proteins | sample TergutNt197P4_FD_35276 | JGI IMG/M metagenome (IMG submission 35276) | reverse complement strand
GGGGCGGGATCGACCATTTCTTGTCGATCCGTTCCAGTTCCTCGGTCGAAATCCGGGCAAATCCCGCCTCGACTTCGGTCAACAGCCCGCCACTTCCCCTTCTGACCGCCCGGTGGAATTCACCGATGTTGATGGGAGCCGACAGCTTGAAGTCGCTGCGGACGCCGTGTTTGTCCAGGTAATAGGCGGCCGGGGGCTTATCGGCGACGAACACGTTGATCTTGTGTTCCAACGCGGCCTCAATCATCGCCTCGTAGCCCTTGAACAGCATCAGGCTGTTTATGCCCTCACTCCGCAGCTGCTCGACCGCGGCATCTCCTTCCTTGGCCCCGACCACGAAGCCGCGCAAGGAGCGTATATCACTGATCCCACCGATATTTTCATGAAAAAATATGGCAACTTCGACATCGGCGTAGGGTTTGCCGAACTCGAGCCATTCCTGGCCTTCCTCGGTCACAAACGGTGTGTCGATCACATCGAACCGGCCCGCTCGCATTTCTGAGAGCGCATCATGCCTGTCCAGCCCAGTTATCTCCACCGGGATGCCGGTCTTCTCCTGCCACAGCAGCCATTGGTCGGCCAGGATGCCTTGGATTTTTCCGGTCGCGTCGACATGGATGAAGGGCGGATGGTTGCGGTCCATCACCACTCGCAAGGGGCGCGGGAAAACTTCATCCGGACTCGCGGCCTGGCCTCCGGCGACCGGGAGCAGCCACAACAACAGCACGACCAAACACCAGTGCCTGAGGCATTGTTGCCGGGTGTCTGAGAAAAAGTCATGGTTCATGACAACAAGGTCCTGTTTGCAATGTGTTTTTCCAAAAAAGCAGCCTGTTCGGCGCAAAGGTCGCCGACCGGGTGGGTGGCGGCGGTCGATGCCAGCTTCAGCGGCCGCGACACCCGCCATGGGTCAGACCCGTGCCGCGGACACAGGGTCGGTCATCCGGCCGCGACTCAGGCGCCATGGCGATAAAACCACCGCTCCACTTCCTGGGCGGTGAAGGTCTTGAGCACCGGCCGTCCGTGGGGGCAGTGGGAAAACACCGCCCCCGCTTCCATCTGGGCCAGGAGCTTGAGCATCTCCATTGGCTGCAGACGGTTGCCCGCCTTGATCGCGGCCTTGCAGGCCATGGAGGCCAGCAGGTCGTCCACTGCCTGGGGCACCGGCCGGGCGCCTTCGCCTCGCATCAGCCCCCGCAAGCCGTCGAGGATCTCCCGGAGCAGGCCGCCGGGCTCGACATGGCTGACCAGGGCCGGAGCAGCCTTGATCACCTGGGTGGCGTCGCCGAACGGTTCCACCGCAAAACCCAAGGCAGCCACCTCTCCACCTCGTTGCGCGAGCGTCTCGACCTGGGCCGGGGACAGCTCGACCGTGACCGGGAACAGCAAAGTCTGCCGCGGGATGTTCGCCTCCCGGTATCCCTTGAGCAGTTGCCCGTACAAAAGCCGTTCGTGGGCCGCATGCTGGTCGATGACGATGAATTGCCCCTCCCGTTCACAGAGCAGGTAGAGGGAAAAGAGCTGGCCGATCAGGGTCAAGCCCGCATATTCGTGCGCCTGCCCGGGTTCAGGCGGCAGGATGTCCGGCAGGAGGCTTTTGGGTCTTTGTTCCGGAGCGGTCCCGCTCGAGGGCAATTGCGCCGCCATTGACGCCGGCGCGGCGGTTGGCAGGCGTGGCTGGGTCATGGGCTCAGCACAGGCCAGGGCGGGGAAATCCGGCTCAGCGGCAATGATTGTCGCTAAAGCTGCCGGAGGAGATGCGGAGACTGGTGGCAGCGGGGCAAACAAGCTGGTGCGGAGATCGTGTTGGTGATTCGCCATGGCCTGGCGGATGCTATCGGCCACTAAACGATGCACTGTCTCGCTCCGGCGGAAACGGATCTCACGCTTGGCCGGATGGACATTGACATCCACCTGATCCGGGGCAACGACCAGCCGCAGGACCCCGGCCGGCTGGTACCCCTTCATCAAAAATCCCTGCATGCCTTCGTTCACCGCGTGCCTCAGCATCGCATCCTGTACCGGCCGGCCGTTGACCAACAGCCGCAGACGGGCGGCGGCGGCCGGCGCGGTTTCCGGCAACAGCAGGAAACCATCCAAGGTCGTCGTCCCGATGTCGGTCGCGGTTTCGGCCGCAAGTGCCACCAGTTGGTCTTGATAGCGGAACACATCGCGGACCCGCCCCGCAAGGTCTGCTCCCGGTCGGTAATCGAACACCTCCCGGCCGTCCGCCTGGAGGGTGAATCCGGTGGCGGGATGCGCCAGGGCCTGGTTTCTGACCACTTCCTCGATATGGTGCATTTCGGTACGGGCCGATTTGAGAAACTTTTTCCGGGCCGGCATGTTGCCGAACAGATGGCGGACTTCGATCACCGTGCCTCGGCCGCATCCGTCCTGATGCACATGGCGCAGGGTGCCGTAGCGGACCTCGGCCCGGGTGCCCAGCTCCTGGTCCTGGGGCCGGGAGAGGATGGTCATCCAGGAGACCGAGGCAATGCTGGGAATGGCCTCGCCGCGGAATCCCAAGGTAGCGATGGCGGTCAATTGGGCCTCTGTGCGGATCTTGGAGGTGGCGTGCCGCTCAAGGCACAGCAAGACGTCGTCGCCGTCCATGCCCGCCCCGTTGTCAGCCACCCGCAACAGGCCGCTGCCGCTGCCCTCGACCTGGATGTCGATCCGGGTGGCACCGGCATCCACACTGTTTTCCAGCAGTTCCTTGACCACCGAGGCCGGCCGTTCCACCACCTCGCCGGCGGCGATCTGATTGGCCAACTGTTCTGAGAGAATCCGGATGCGCGACACAGCCTATCCAGGTACTGCAAAAACCATAAAATCCTCCGCGGTTAAGCCGCGCCCCCACAGGGGTCAAGCCTTGGCAAGGCAAAGAACTCCGTGCTTCAAGGCGGCATTCATGGTAACAAGTGGCACGACAATCGATTTCCAGCAGCCGCCACGGTAAGCGCCACTCGCCGGTTGAGCCGGTCTGTTAGAGTGCAATACTAACGTTTTTTGGCCTTCTTGTCCACCATACCCTCGATATCACCGGAATTTCCCCCGGGTCCACCCCCTTTTCGCGGCTGGACTCTGGACGAACATCATCTCTCCAGGATGATGCTTGCCATCGCCGCCCTGGTGAGCTTGCTGATCGGCACGGTCCTGGCTTTTCTCTCCTCCTTGCCCGATATCCGTTCGCTCGACGACTATCGGCCCCTGGTGGCGACCATGATCCTGGATCGCTTCAACCGGCCCATTGATGCCATTGCCAAGGAATTCCGGGTTATTGTCCCTTACAGCAACCTGCCGCCCCTGCTGCCCGGAGCCTTTGTCGCCGCCGAGGACAGCCGCTTCTGGGAGCATGAGGGCCTTGACCTCTGGTCAATCGCCCGAGCCGCCTTCAACAATATCCGCGCCGGCCGCCGCAGCCAGGGAGGCTCGACCATCACCCAGCAAGTCACCCGGGCCCTGCTCCTTTCCCCGGAAAAAAGCTACCTGCGCAAGCTGGCCGAGGCGGTACTCGCCTACCGTTTGGAGCGGATGCTGACCAAGGAAGAAATTCTTGCCATCTATCTCAACGAAATCTATCTCGGCGAAGGGGCCTACGGGGTCGAGGCCGCGGCCCGCACCTATTTCGGCAAGAAGGCCAGCCAGTTGACCCTGGGCGAAATCGCGCTCTTAGCCGGTCTGCCCCAGTCGCCCAGCAACTATTCGCCGCTCAGACAGCCCGAGGCGGCCCGGGCCCGGCAGCGCTACGTGCTCAATAGGATGGCCGAAGACGGCCTGGTCACCGCCGACGCCGCCCGGGCCGCCTACGAGGAAGGGCTGCCCCTGGCCGGCCAGTGGCGCAAGGCGATCAACGGCTATTTCGCCCTCTACATTCGCCAGCAACTGCTCACTGTATACAAAGAGGCCGATCTGTACCAAAAAGGGCTGAGCGTGGCCACCACCGTCGATGCCCGGCTCCAGGAAACAGCGGCCAAGGCCATCCAGGCGGGCGCGGCCGGGATTGCCGGCCGCCACCACGGCCCTCCACCGCAAGGGGCCCTGGTGGCCCTGGATACCGGCAGCGGCCGCATCCAGGCGATGATCGGCGGGGTCGATTTCACGGAAAATCAGTTCAATCGGGCGGTGCAGGCCAACCGGCAGCCCGGTTCGGCCTTCAAGCCCCTGCTCTATGCCACCGCCCTGGAGCAGGGCATATCGCCGGACGCCGTGTTCCAGGACGCACCGATCAGCCTCTACAGCGGTACCGGCAAGCCCTGGCAGCCCCATAATTTCAAGCGCGAATACCGGGGCCCCATCACCCTGACCGAGGCCTTGGTCCATTCCAGCAACGTGATCGCGGTCCGGTTGATACAGCGGGTTGGACCGCAGCAGGTGATTGCCACCGCCCGGACTCTGGGGATCAGCGCGCCGCTCGATGCCGACCTGTCGCTGGCGCTCGGTTCCTCGCCGGTGTCACTGCTGGAACTGACCGCCGCCTACGCCGCCATCGCCAACCGGGGTGAGTACCGCGCCCCGGTCGGCATCACCAGGATCGGGGACCGGCACGGCGGCTTCACCCCCTGGCCGCAGTCAGCGGGCAGGCAGGCGCTGACCCCCGCCACCGCCGCCTGGTTGCAGGGGGCCATGACCCAGGTGGTGCGGCAGGGGACAGGCAAGAACGCCGCCGGCGTGGTCGGGGCCAGCGGCAAGACTGGCACCACCGACAACCAGGTCGATGCCTGGTTCATCGGTTCCGCCCAGGATCTGACCACCGGCGTCTGGTTCGGCCATGACCGCGACATACCGCTCGGCGACGGCGAAACCGGCGGCCAGGCGGCCGCGCCGGTGTGGAAGCAGTTCATGCTCCAGGTGGTAAACTGAAAGGAGTGGACATGACCATCGCCAACAGCCGGCTGATGCGGACCCTGTATGAAGGCCCGCCGGCCGAGAAACTGGCCCGGGCCAAGACCCTGCATGCCCAGTTGACCCTTACGCTCGGGGAGATGTCGTCATTGGTCGACGAGCTCGGCCGCCTGCGCCTTTCATGTCAGACACTGGCCGGCCAGATGGAAGCCATGGAGCTGGGGCTGCTGTGCAGCCACTGTGCCGCACGACCGGGCGGGGGGTGTTGCAGCGCCTTTATGGCGGACAATACCGACGTGCTCCAAATTTTGATCAACCTGTTGCTGGACGCCCCGGTGGCCATGAGGCCCGCGAGCGAAGAGGATTGCTGTTTCCTCGGCCCCACCGGATGCCTGTTTCCAGCCAAACCGATCTTCTGTCTCAACTACAACTGCACCCATATCCTCACCCATGCTGATCCGGCAGACCTGATCTTGCTGGAACAGCGGGCCGCCGCCGTGCTCAGCCGGCAGACCCGCATCGAAGGCATGCTGCTGGATGCGGTGAGGAACAGAGCGAACGATAGCGTCAGCTGATCCGCATAAACCCCATCTTCTTTTCAGGGAGGAAAAACCATGGTGGATATTATCATCGGCTCGATCGACCCCCTCGGCTCACATCCCGGCAAATCCAACCCCATCGGCCTGCCAGTGGAAGCGGAATTGCTCCATGTGCGCGATCCCCGCCAGCGTCCCGTCGGCCCGCTGAGCCAGGAACGGCGTAAACAGCCGCGCAAGGACCCGGCCAAAGGCAAGGTGCTCACCCTGCTGATCAGCGACAGCGCCTCCCTGCCCAAGGACCTGGACCTCAAGAAATACAAGGTGATCCTTAGGTTCATAAAAAAATAGCGGCACACCTCCGCTCATCTGGGCGGCACATGCGGCTTTTCACCCAATACCATTTCCTCTTGCCAATGCAGTGGGTCGCGATAGGAACATATTGAATTTTAATGAAAAAATGATATAACTGCCTGGCGCCTTGACTGTCTCTCCTCCCGGCCCCCTTGCCGGATTTGCTCCACCCATTTCGCCATCCAGGTGTCATCCGGCTACACCTTGTCCCCCAGAACACCTCGAAAACAACAGATCTTTTTCCCTTGACCGAAGAAAATCCCACCGGGTATTTTTCCTTGGGCGACCGGTCGAACCCCGCTCAACCAATCCCTGCCGGTGGCCAACAAACATCCATGGGACAGATCATGGGAGAACATCGTGGATCGCATACTCATTGGCAAAGGGGAGAAAATTGTTGACTTGCCGGCCAAGTACGGCAATCGCCATGGCCTGATCGCCGGCGCCACCGGCAGCGGCAAGACCATTTCGCTCATGGTCCTGGCCGAGGGCTTCTCCCGGCTCGGGATCGGCGAGGCCCTGGTTGCCACCCTCCAGGAAAACGGGGTGCCCATGCCGGTGGAGCGCACCCTGATCTGCCCGCCCCGCTGCCGGATGGGCTCGATTGCCCCCGAAGAAAGGATGGCGGTCAAGGCCCGCAGTCCGCTTGGCGGCAAATACGACACCCCGGTGAACCGGGAATCGGCCTACGAAATCTTAAGCCACAGGAATGCGCCCCGAGAAAGCGGCCAGGTTTCGGCCAACTGGACCATGGAAGGGACCAAGGAAGAACAGGGGTTGCTGGGCGGGCTCTTGTGGGGGAGCAAAGGCCGCCAGGGCCTGGTGGAAACCATGGCCAACAGGCGGCGCGCACGGTGGGGAGCCAGGTCGGCCGCCAGATTCTACGGGGCCTGCTGGGCAGCATTCTGGGCGGCACCCGGCGGCGTTAGCCCGGCATCCGGGCGCCATGCTCCTCTCAAGACGGCTTCGCCCGCCGAAAGCAACGGCCAGCCACACCATCACAATTGCTAAAGGAGATGACCATGCGATACGGTTTTTTGGGTTTGGGCATCATGGGCAGCCGCATGGCGGCCCGTTTGGTGCGCGCCGGCTTTGAGGTCACGGTCTGGAATCGTACGACCATAAAATGCCACCCTCTGGTCGAACTCGGGGCCAAGCAGGGGATCAACCCCAAGGAAGTGGCGGCCGCGGCTGACATCGTGTTCGCCATGGTCGCCGATCCCGGGGCCAGCCAGGATCTCTGCTTTGGCGCCGACGGAGTGCTGGCGGGTATCAAACCCGGTTGCGGCTATGTCGACATGTCGACCGTGGACCCCGCTACTGCACAGCGCATTGCCGAGGCGGTGACCACCAAGGGAGCCCGGTTTCTGGAGGCGCCGGTCTCGGGCACCAAAAAACCCGCCGAGGACGGAACCCTCGTCATCCTCGCCGCCGGCGACCGCGGTCTGTACGATCAGTCCCTGCCGGCCTTTGCCCGGATGGGCAGGCTGTCGCTGTATCTGGGCGAAGTCGGCCAGGGCGCCAAGATGAAGCTGGTGGTCAACCTGGTGCTCGGCGCCATGATGGAGGTCTTGGGAGAATCCCTGGCCCTGGGCGAAAAATGCGGCCTGGCGGGCGATCAGATTCTGCAGGTACTGGCCGAAGGCGCCATGGCCAATCCGATGTTTAAGGTCAAGGGTCCCATGATCCTTGCGGGGGACACGACCACCAGCTTTCCCCTTAAACACATGGAGAAGGATCTGCGCCTGGCCATGCACCTCGGCCGGGAGCTGGGCCAAAGCCTGCCGGTGGCCGCGGCGGTGCACGCCATCTTCGGCCAGTCCCTGGCCAAGGGGCTCGGCGACCAGGACATCGCGGCCGTGGTCCGCAGCCTGTGATATCATTTCCCCTTGCCAATGCGGCTTGTCACATTGGCAATACTGTCCCCGCGCCCGCCGCCGGGACGGGTGGACGAATAAAAAAACTACTCAATCCGCCCGGACTGGAGTAGATTTTTGCCAAAGAACGCCAACAACTCGGAGGTTGCGGTCCTCACGCGAACAGCCGCCTGTCCGGGATGAGCGTTTTTCATTGACAGCGTACAACGCAAGGAGATGCAGCATGGCACCGGCAACCGTCTATTCCATGGATTTGAACGCTAAACGGTCCCAGGGGATTCTCCCCCGGCTCCGCACCCTGATGCGCAAGGCTGGTCTGGAGGAGATCATCACCAAAGATGACCTGACCGCCATCAAGCTGCATTTCGGTGAACTGGGCAACACCGCCTTTATCCGGCCCCTGTTTGTCCGGCCGGTGGTGGAGGCGGTCAAAAAGGCGGGCGGCAAGCCCTTTCTGACCGACGCCAGCACCCTCTACGTGGGGGAACGGGGCAATGCGGTGGATCACCTCAACACCGCCGTCTACAACGGGTTTGGTTACTCCTCGATCGGCGCGCCGCTGATCATCGCCGACGGCCTAAACGGCCGGGAGGAAATCGAGGTGGCGGTGAACTCGGCCCACTTCAAGACCGCCTTTATCGGCGCGGCCCTGGTACACGCCAATGCCCTGATCTCGGTCGCCCACTTCAAGCTCCACGAAATGGCCGGCTTCGGAGGCGCCCTGAAAAACATCGGCATGGGCGGCGGCTCCCGGCGGGGCAAGATGGCCCAGCACAGCACGGTCTCGCCGGTGGTGGCGGCGGAAAAGTGCATCGGCTGCGGCATGTGCCTGCCCCAGTGCATCCACGGGGCGCTGGATCTCAAAGAACGGACCGCGGCGGAAAAAGCAAAGGCCGCTAACCCAAAAATCACCCGCCTGGCCCGAATCGACAAGAAAAAATGCGTGGGTTGCGCCATGTGTCTGCACGCTTGCAAGCAAGGCGCCATGGATGTGAACTGGGCCACCGACATCCCGGCCTTCCTAGAGCGGATGATCGATTATGCCGCCGCGGTGCTGGACGGCAAAGCCCAGAAATCCCTGTTCATCAACTTCCTCACCCAGATCTCCCCGGCCTGCGACTGCCACTCCTATGCTGATGCGCCCATTGTCGGTGATATCGGCATCCTGGCCTCCACCGATCCGGTGGCCCTGGACAAGGCTTCGGTGGACCTGATGATGAGGCAGCCGATTCTACCGACCTCGTGCCTGGCAAATAAGGCAGACGTCACCGACAAAATCCGGGCCGTCTACTCCTATATCCCCTGGGAGCACCAGTTCGCCTATGCCGAGAAAATCGGCCTGGGCACGACCGAGTATACGCTGAAGGCCATTTGAACGCCTGCCAGAAGCTTGGCCCAAGCGCCCGCAGCGGATATGGTCCACGTTTAACCGGTCAAGCGACGATCCTTAAGGTTGTCAGATCCTTTATTCTTTTTTTGCCAGGAGAGCACATGATGGAAGACAAAATCATCACCGTTACCTGTCCCAAATGCGGCATCAAAATAACCAACCCCAGCAGTTGGTTCAAGAAACCGGGGAGCTGCTGCCCCGGCTGCCAGGTGCGCTGTTCGACCGAACGATTCAAGCGCAACATCGAGGAGGCGGAAAAACTGGCCTGAGCTGATCAGCGGCCGTCCGATTCCAGGCGGACTGTTTTTCGTTACCGATCAGATCATATCATCCGCAAGAAGGATAATGAACGCATGCCCATGGGCATGCGTTTTCGTATCAAGAACGTGCGAAGCAACGCTTCATATCATTTTCTATTTTTAATGAAAAAAATATTCTTATTTTTTTCATTAAAATTCAATATGTTTCTATCGTGACCTGCCGCATTGGCAAGAGGAAATGGTATCAGACACTGGAAAGATATGGAGATGCCGGAAGGCTTGATGCGGCGCAGGACATTTTTGACGCCATGAGGCGAAGCCTCTCAACAGTCCATTACTTATCGGCAGGGTTGATGATTTTCCCGGCCTGGGCCAGCGATTCCTTGACCTCGGAGATCTCTTTGACCACGGGCAGGCTCTGTTTGAGATCAGTGGCGGCCTCTTCGACCTCGTTCAGCCCCTTTTTGAAGGAGCCGATGGCCTTGCCGAGACCGGCACCGAGCTCCGGCAGTTTTTTGCCTCCAAAGAGGAAGAAGACGATCACCAGGATAACGATCAGCTCAGAAATTCCAAGACCAAACATGGCAGCACCGGTAGGGATGAAGGAAAGAGGGCGGCAAGAGGAGGGAAGGATCAGGTTTTTTTGTTTTCATCCTGGTCCTTGCCCAACTCTTTGGGGTCATCCTTTTTAACCGCGTCTTTGAAGTTGCGGATGGCCTTGCCGAAGCCGCCACCGATCTCCGGCAGCTTGCCGGCCCCGAAGACAATGACCACTATCACCAGGATAACGATCAACTCAGGCATTCCAATTCCGAACATGACACCACCTCATGGAAAATAAACAAAGAAGAGTGAAAGATTAGACAATAGCATTGCGGCCAATTCCCTGTCAACCGCCATCGCGGCGCGAGCGGAACCCAGCCCCGAGTTCGGCGGCGCGGGCCAGGATGGCCGACTCATCCAAGGTGAGCAGTTGGCGGTTTCGCATCACCAGGCGACCGTTGATCACCGAATGGATCACATCGCTGCCCCGGGCGGCATACACCAGATGGGACGCCGGATTGTAGAGGGGGGTCAGGTGCGGCTGATCAAGGTCAAGGACAATGCAGTCGGCCTTTTTTCCCGGCTCGATGCTGCCGATCAGGCCGCTGGCCCCCAGCACCCCGGCCCCGCCCAGGGTGGCGGCATGCAAGGTGATTTCAGCGTTCATCACCGTGGGATCCATCCGGTCGACCTTATGGATCTTGGCCGCGGTGTTCATCTCGCCAAACAGGTCGACATCGTTGTTGGAACCGCTGCCGTCGGTGCCCAGCCCCACGCAGATCCCCGCCGCCAGCATCTGCACCACCGGAGCGATGCCGGAAGCCAGTTTTAAGTTCGACTCTGGACAATGGGCCACCTTAACGCCCCGCTCGGCCAGAAGGGCGATCTCTCCCTCCGTGAGCACGACGCAGTGGCCGGCCACCACCCGCGGCCCGAGCAGGCCGAGGGCTTCAAGATGATCCACCGGGGTGCGGCCGTAGCGTTCGCGGCAGGTGCGCACCTCCTCTTCGTTTTCACTGAGATGAATCACATACAGCGCCTCCTCATCCGCGGCCATGGCGCCCAGTCGGGTCAGCAGCTCAGGCGAGCAGGTGTAGACCGAATGCGGACCCACAGTGGCGGTGATCAGCGGATGGTGCCGATACCTAGCCAACAGGTCCCTGGTATAGGCAAAGCCGTTTTCCAGGGCGCCGTAATTGGGCGAGGGAAAATCGTAGAGCACCTCGCCGACCCAGGCCCGGATCCCTGCCTCCTCGGCGGCCCTGGCCACGTCTCCGGCAAACAGATACATGTCGCAAAACGAGGTGGTCCCGGACTTGATCATCTCGCAGATCGACAGCAGAGTCCCCAGGTGCACGACCTCGTCGGTCAAAGTGGCCTCCACCGGGAAGATGTAATCGTTCAGCCACCGCATCAGGGGCAGGTCGTCGGCCAGCCCCCGGAACAGAGACATGGCCGCGTGGGTGTGGACATTCACCAGGCCGGGCATGATCAGCCCGTGCTCCTCGGCGATGACCCGTGCTCCCGGGAAACGGGCCAGCAATTGGTCAGCGCGGTCCACCGCCAGGATGGTGTCGCCGCCGATGGCCACGCCGCCGTTTTCGATGAGCGGCCGGCTCTGGTCCATGGTCAGCAGATACCGCCCGGTGAGGATGAGGTCAGCCGCGATTGTATTCATGGGGTCAGCTCCGCCATAGTTTGCATGATCAACTGTTGCAGGCGCGGCTCGGCCCGGCGGGCTGCGGCAATAATGTCGTCGAGCAGGATCGGCTGAAAATGATCGGGATCATTGACATTGGCCACCACCGACAGGCCCAGCACCCGCATGCCCGCATGCCGGGCCACCAGGATTTCGGGCACCGACGACATGCCCACGGCGTCAGCGCCGATTATCCGTAAATAACGGGTTTCGGCGGGCGTTTCCAAGCTGGGGCCGGGGATGCAGGCATAGGTCCCGCTGACCACCTCGCCAAACCCCAGCCGATGCGCCAGGTCGTGCACCAACTGGCGCAGTTGGGGATCATAGGGGGTCGAGAGGTCGGGAAAACGCGGGCCCCATGCATCGACATTGGGACCGCGCAGGGGATTGTCGGCCAGCAGGTTGAGATGGTCGGCCAACACCATGATCTGGCCGGAGCGAAAAGCGGGATTAAGCCCGCCGCTGGCATTGGTGATGATGGCGATGCGCACCCCCACCAGAGCCAGGGTCCGGATGGGAAAGCCCACCTCGCGCGCCGTGTAGCCCTCGTAGCAGTGGAAACGCCCTTGCAGGATGGCGACCCGCCGGCCGGCCAGGTTGCCGATCACCAGGTTGCCGTCGTGGCTGGTCACGGTGGAATGGGGAAAATTGGGCAATTGGGCGTATGGCCAGCAGCAGTCCACATCCATGGCCTTGGCCAACTCGCCTAGTCCGGTCCCCAACTGGATCACCACCTCGGGCGGCTCGGTCACCTGTTTCTGGATAAACGCGGCCGCTTCCTCGACCTGCTCCCGGTATCGGTTCATGTCAATCAAGGGGCTCTGCTCCTTCACCAATGAGCTATTGCAGTCCATGGGCCGCGACGAAGTCCCTGATCGCGCCGAGCTCGGCATCCAGCACAACACAGCGGCTCGCGCGCTTTTCCAGTTCGGCCAGGGCGGGCGGCAGCGATGGTTCGCTGCCGATGGCCCGGGTGACGGCTTCCCCGAATTTGGCTGGATGGGCGGTTGCCAGACAGACCACCGGCCGGGCCGGGTCGCGGAGCTCAAGGGCCGCCTTGACCCCGACCGCGGTGTGCGGATCGAGCAGGTAGCCATATTGTCGGTGAAAGGCGCCGATGGTCGCCAGGGTTTCCTCCTCGGAGACCGAACAGGAGCGGAAATCCTCGGCCACCCGCTGCCGGAATCCACCAAGATCAAGTCGGCCGGTGGCGGCAAAGCCCTCCATGTCCCGCTGGACCGCAGATCCGTCCTCTCCGCGCAAATAATAGAGATACCGTTCAAAATTCGAGGCGATCTGGATATCCATCGATGGACTGCTGGTGGCCTGCACCTGACCGCGCGAATAGTCGCCCGCAATCACGAACCGGGTGAGGATATCGTTGGCGTTGGTGGCCAGGATCAGGCGGTGGATGCAGTCGCGCGGCAGTAGGGTCCGGGCGACATAGCCGGCGAAGATGTCGCCGAAGTTGCCGGTGGGCACGGAAAAATCGATGCTGTCATGCCCCAGCTTGCGCAGCTTGAGATAGGCGTACACATAATAGACCACCTGGGCCAGGACCCGGGCCCAGTTGATCGAGTTGACTGCCCCCAGCCGGTAGCGGTCCCGGAAGGCGAGATCGTTGAAGATGGCCTTGACCAGGGCCTGGGCGTCGTCGAAGGTGCCGCGCACCGCGATGTTGAACACATTGGGATCGAGCACCGTGGTCATCTGCAGGGCCTGGATTGGACTGGTGCGGCCGTGCGGATGGAGGATGAAGATGTTGATGTTGTTCTTGCCGCGTACCCCGGCGATGGCAGCGCTGCCGGTGTCGCCCGACGTAGCGCCGAGGATATTCATGAATCCGCCGGTGCGCGCCAGCACGTACTCGAACAGGTTGCCGAGCAACTGGAGGGCCACATCCTTGAAGGCCAGGGTCGGGCCGTGGAAGAGCTCCAGGATGTAGAGCTCGCCCTGCTTGGTCATCGGCGTTACCTGCGGATGGGTAAAGCTGGCATAGGCCCGTTCGATCAAGTCTTCGAGGTCGTGCTCCGGGATATCGTCGATAAAGAGCGAGAGTATCTCTTTGGCCAGGTATTGGTAGGGCAGATGCTGCCAGCGGTCGAGCGTGCCGGCGGCCACCGTGGGCAGGGTCTCGGGCAGGAGCAGGCCGCCGTCCCGGGCCAGCCCCATCATCACCGCATCCTGAAAACGCAGGGGCTTAATGCCGCCCCGGGTGCTGATATAGCGCATGGTAGTTCCTTTGCGTAAGGCGTTAAACCAGTAAACTCTTCCCTTCCATCTCGGCCGGAAGAGGCAGTTCCATCAGGTCCAGGAGGGTGGGGGCAATATCCTGCAGCGCCCCGCCCGGCCGCAGTTTTTTGTGTTCGTTTTTGAACCTGTCCGCGACCAGAATGAAGGGGACCGGGTTGAGGGTGTGGGCAGTGTACGGGCCGCCGATCTCCGGGTCAACCATTTGCTCGGCATTGCCGTGGTCAGCGGTGATCAGCATGATCCCGCCCCGTTCCCGGACAAAGCGTTCGATCCGGCCAATACAACAATCAACGGTCTCGCAGGCGGTCACCGCCGCCGCCATCACCCCGGTGTGGCCGACCATGTCGCCGTTGGCGAAATTCAGCACCACCAGATCGTAGGGCGTGCCTGCCGCTTCCTTCTCGGCCAGAACCCGCAGCAGGGTGTCGGTCACCTCATTCGCGCTCATTTGCGGCTTGAGGTCATAGGTGGCGACATCGCGGGGCGAATTGATCAGAATGCGGTCTTCGCCCTCGTAGGGAACCTCGTTGCCGCCATTGAAAAAATAGGTCACATGGGCATACTTTTCGGTTTCAGCGATCCGCAACTGGCGCCGGCCGTGCCGGCTGACCTCCTCCCCCAGAATCCGGGTCAGGCTGACCGGCGGAAAAGCGACGGGAAAGGTGAAGTCGGCCTCATATTCGGTCATGGTGGCCAGGACGAGCAACTGTGGCCGGCATTCAAGGGCAAAGCCGCTGAAATCCGCATCGCCGAAGGCATGGCACAGTTCGCGTACCCGGTCGGCGCGGAAATTGAAAAAGAGCACCGCGTCGTTGTCCATGATCCTCCCCACAGTCCCGTTGCCGTCAACCAGTACGGTGGGGGTGATAAACTCGTCGGTTTCGTCCCGGCCGTATGCCTCCCGAATGCACGTCAGCGGATCGGTTGCCGTCTGTCCCTGCCCGCAAACCATGGCGTCCCAGGCCTTTTTCACCCGGTCCCAGCGCTTGTCCCGGTCCATGGCCCAGTACCGTCCGGATATGGTCCCCACCCGGCCGCAGCCGATGCGGGCCATGGCCCCGACCAGTTCCTCCATGAATCCCAGACCGCTGGTGGGCGGCGTGTCCCGGCCGTCCATGAAGGCGTGGACCACCACCTCGACTCCTTTGGCCACCGCCAGTTCGATCAGGGCGACCAGATGACGGAGATGGCTGTGGACACCGCCATCAGACACCAAGCCGCACAGATGCAGCCGGGAGCCTGCCTGCAGCACCCGGTCCATGGTGTCGGTGAAGACCGGATTGAGGGCAAACTCGCCCCGATCGATGGCCCGGTTGATGCGAGTGTAGTCCTGGTAGACGATCCGGCCGGCACCGATGTTGAGGTGGCCGACCTCGGAGTTGCCCATCTGGCCTTCCGGCAGGCCGACCATCCCGTTGTGGGCAATGAGGGTAGTGGTGGGAAATTCCCGGCTCAGCCGGTCCATGTTCGGGGTGGCGGCCACGAACACCGCGTTGGTGTCGATCGGTTGGCCGACCCCCCAGCCGTCAAGGATAGTCAAAATAATGGGCGCAGATGCGGACATGATGCCTCTTTCGGCAGAGTTATGGGTGCGGGTCACCGGCCAGCAAGGCCTCGACATCGAGCTTGGGGGCATCGTGCCATAACCCCTCAAGATCATAAAACTTCCTGTTCTCATGATAAAAAATGTGCGCCACCACCGTGCCGAAGTCGAGCAGGACCCACAGTCCCTCACGCAGGCCTTCGCTGTGGTTGCTGCTGACCCGCTTGGCATGGAGCTCGCCGGCGATGGCCTCGGCCAGACCCTGGACATGCCGAGTGGACCGGCCGCTCATGATGACGAAATAATCGGTAAAGGAGGCCAGGCCGCTCACATCCAGCACCACCAGCTCTTCGGCCTTGGTGGCCGAAGCGATGCGGGCACAGATCGCCGCCAGTTCCTTTCCTTCTCTTGCCGCGTATTCTTTCTTTAAATGTCGCATGATTTCCCTGCTGGCTGCACATCCGGGCGGAGGGCCCGAAGGTGCGGCACCTTGTCAACGATCAATCCTCCCGGACTTTTGGCGGAGAGGAGTCCTTTTCGGCACTCTTGGCCCGCCCCTTCTTTTCCCGGGGAGGAAATTCAAAACTCAGCTTACCCTTGGCATCAAGGAGCAAGAAGGCGTCAAACGGTTTTTTCTTCTTGGAAATGAAGCCGTTGATCAACCCGGTGCGGCCGGTGGCCAACAGTTGGCACACGTGCTCCCGGTCCAACCGACGGCCAAGGATGATCTTCGAGATCCGCAAACCGTTTTTCTGGTCGCCCGCCAAGGCCGACTCCGACAAAAAACCCACCGGGGTCTCGAACACCTTGGTCCGGTCGACGGGCGATTGGCCCAGCGGTTCCTGGCTACGGATTTCATCGAGATCGAATTCCCCGGAGTCGGCGAAAATAAACTCGATTTTGGACTGAACAAGATGCACCGAAGCGGTAAAGGGCTTGCCTTTTTTCGAGCGGAAATCGGAAAACGGCCCCACGGTTTCACCCTTGATCAGGGCGATGATCTCCTCCTCGGTCATCACCCGGCCGCCCAGCACCTTGCGGATGATCAGGGCCTTGTCTTCGGACTCGTAGGCCGATGCGGTCTCGCAAAAGCTGACCCCATTGACCGGGGAAAACGCGGCCTGCTTCCGCGCCCCATCGCCTTCCTGCTTGACCTTGTTGACGATGGTTCCGGTCATGGCCCGGATTTCACGCATGAACTGCGCCCGGGTCATGGTGCCTCTCAAGATCTGATTGAGCTTGTACTCCCATTCGCCGGTTAATTCGGGCGAGGCCAGGACATCGATCTGCCTGGCCTCCAGCAGGCTCAGCAGTTCGAAGGCCTTGCCGGTGGGCTCAAGCTCCCGCTGCTCGCGGATAATATATTTCTCGTTGATCAGCTTCTCGATGATCGCCGCCCTGGTGGCCGGGGTGCCCAAGCCCCGCTCCTTCATGGCCTCGGCCAACTCCTCGTCGTCGATCAGCTTGCCCGAGTTTTCCATGGCCGAGAGCAGGGTGGCCTCGGTGAACCGGGGAGGCGGCTTGGTCTGGTGCTCCTGCCGGTCGATTTCTCCGCAGCGGACCTCGGTGTTGGCCGGCAGGGCCTGCAATTCCTTGTCGCCCTCTTCTTCGCTGCTCGCCCCGTAAATGGCCCGCCAGCCCGGCTCCATCAGGATCTTGCCCTCGGTGAGGAAAGCCTCGCCCGCAACCAAAGAGAGCCGTCTGGTGTTGTGATAGACCGCCGGCGGGAAGAAAACCGCCAGAAACCGCTGCACGATCATCTGGTAGATCTTCTGTTCAGGTTCGGACAGGGTTTTGGGCAGGCCGGTGGTGGGAATGATGGCAAAGTGATCCGAGATCTTTTTATTGTTGAAGATCCGTTTGTCCGGTTTCAGGTATTTCTTGGCCAAGGCCTCTGCGGCGAACCGGCCGAAAAGCCACTCCTGCTGCCGGATGAGCACCTTCTCGGTGGTGGCCAGATAATCTTCGGGCAGACAGCGGCTGTCGGTCCGGGGATAGGTGATCAGCTTGTGCCGCTCATAAAGCGACTGGGCCAGGGCAAGGGTGTTTTTGGCGGAAAAGCCGAAGCGGCTGTTGGCCTCGCGCTGCAACAGGGTGAGGTCGTAGAGCGGCGGCGCCCCCTTGGTCGACTTTTTGCTCGTCTCCTCCACTGTGGCCGGCTGGCCGGTGCAGCTATGGACAATGGCCTTGGCCCGTTCCTCGTCCCAGATGCGGTTGCGGCGGCCCTGGTTCTGCTCGTCGTCCTTGGCAAAATCGGGATCGATCCAAACCCCTTCGTAGGCGACCGCGCCGCAAGCAAAGATGCCATGCAGCTCCCAATAGGTTTGGGGCACGAACTCGCGCCGCTGGATCTCCCGCTTGACCAACAGAGACAGGGTCGGGGTCTGCACCCGGCCGCAGGGGGTCTTGCGGAAACCGCCGAACCGGGAATTGTAGCAGGTCAGGGCCCGGGTGGCGTTGATGCCGATCAGCCAGTCGGCCTCGGAGCGGCACAGGGCCGTGTCCTCCAAGGGCCGCATCTCGCTGTCATCCCGGAGACGGGCCAAGCCGTCGCGGATGGCTTCCAAGGTCATGGATCGCAGCCACAACCGCTTGATCCGCTTGCTCTCCACCGAACTGTTCAACGCCTGCTTGAGGATATACTTGAAGATCAGCTCGCCCTCGCGGCCGGCATCGCAGCCGTTGACGATCACCTCCACATCCTTGCGGCGGATGAGCTTGGTCAGGGCATTGAACTGGGCCTTGGTCTCGGGCAGCACCGTCAGGGGAAACGATTCGGGCAGGATGGGCAGACTGTCGAGCGTCCACTTGTGCAATTCCGGATC
>JGI24705J35276_12238263_pt1 | contig 18152 bp, 17 predicted proteins | sample TergutNt197P4_FD_35276 | JGI IMG/M metagenome (IMG submission 35276) | reverse complement strand
TGGTGCGGAGGGTGGGATTTGAACCCACGAACCTCTGCAGGATAGGAGCCTCAGTCCTACGCCTTTGACCATGCTGGGCGACCTCCGCTTAGAATACTGTGTTGCTGTTTTTTGGATTGTATTCTGATATAAATTAGTTGTTACATTTAAAGGCTTTACTTTGGAGCCAAGGTTTCTGTGTTAGATTTGTTTATTACTTTGGGCGTGTTTGTTTTTTGGGATTTAGCAGAGTTTGTTCCTACGATGTGTATAACCCTGTTATAAAAGGTGATTGAAATGACAAAAATATATGATAACGTACTTGAAACAATCGGCAGAACACCGCTTGTAAAAATAAACAGACTAACTAACGGCTTAAACGCAACAATAGTTGGAAAACTAGAAGCTAGAAATCCCGGTGGCAGCGTCAAAGACCGTGTCTGCAAATTCATGATAGAAGAAGCAGAAAAACAGGGATTAATCAAGCCGGGCTCGACCATAATTGAGCCAACTAGCGGAAATACTGGCATTGGTCTAGCCATGGTTGCTGCAGTAAAAGGCTATAAACTCATCTTAACTATGCCTGAAACTATGAGCATCGAACGCCGAAGTCTCCTCAAAGCCTACGGCGCACAACTTGTTCTAACATCAGGATCCGATGGCATGAGTGGAGCAATTAAAAGAGCAGAAGAACTCCTTGCAAGCACTCCTGATGCATTTATGCCTCAGCAATTCAAAAATTTAGCTAATCCAGAAAGCCACAGAGAAACAACTGGCCCTGAAATCTGGACCGACACAGACGGCAAAGTAGACATTGTCGTTGCAGGTGTCGGTACAGGTGGAACCGTAACAGGTGTAGCCCAATACATAAAACCCCTCAAAGCAGACTTTAAAGCCATTGCAGTAGAGCCAGCAGCTTCACCGGTTCTAAGCGGTGGCAAAAAAGGAACACACAAAATCCAAGGTATCGGTGCAGGTTTTGTACCTGATGTGTTAAAGATGAATTTGGTTGACGATATTATCAAAGTTTCAGACGATGACGCCATCAAGACAACAAGAGATGCCGCTCAAAAAGAAGGATTATTATTGGGCGTTTCTGCTGGTGCAGCATTATTTGCGGCAATAGAAGTTGCAAAGCGCCCTGAAAACAGGGGGAAACTTATTGTTGTCATTCTGCCAGACACAGGTGAGAGATATCTTAGCACCGCATTATTCGCAGAACCGCAAACAAACCCGACGGTCTAAGTTTTCGTTACCGTTGCGCTTTTTTTATATTCATCTTTAATCTACATAGTAGAAAAAAGGGGAAGCAAAGAATATGGAGCCAAAATCTAACCTGTCTGACTCTAAAAACTGTGAAGAATGCAAGAAGAGAAGCAGTGATGAACGTGATTGTTGGAACTCAGATAAAATGATTGAAATGCTCATGAAAAATCAGCATCAAAGTGAAGAGCGATGGGTTGAAAATGGCTTACCTAATCTTGTAGAGAAAATAGTGTCTAACTATAGTACTTTTGGCGGGATGGATCATCTTGAAGGAAAAGATTTACCATCTAAAAATGTTGTCATCGAAGTCTTAGATGACCTCTTCACAGTTCTGTTTCCAGGCTATCTTGGTGATTCTGAAATCAGCAAAGCCAATATAAAATATCATTTAGGAACAAAATTAACCTCTATCTATACACGTTTAACCAATGAAGTGGAAAAAAGCCTCAAATATATATGCAGAAAAATCAGTGAATGTCCGCAAGACATATGTCAGAAACGTGCACATGTTGTTGTTAAAGAGCTTCTTGAAGTGCTTCCAGAAATTCGTTCGACGCTTAGTAGTGATATAGAAGCAGCATACAATGGCGATCCAGCTGCGGTAAGCACTGATGAGGTTATCCTAAGTTATCCGTGTGTAATGGCGATAACAACTTATCGTATAGCACATGAACTTTATGTTCGTTGTGTGCCGTTAATTCCGAGAATTATGAGTGAACATATGCATTCTCTAACAGGTATTGATATTCACCCAGGTGCAAAAATTGGCAGAAGCTTCTTTATCGATCACGGCACGGGTGTTGTCATCGGTGAAACTGCAGAAATTGGTGAGAATGTAAAGCTTTATCAAGGTGTAACGTTGGGCGCGTTGAGTTTTCCTAAAGATGAAAAAGGTAACATCATCAAAGGTCGCAAACGTCACCCAACTATTGGTAACAATGTTGTAATTTACAGTGGAGCAACCTTGCTTGGAGGAGACACCGTTATTGGAGATAACGTGGTAATCGGTGGAAACACGTGGATAACTACTTCAGTTGAAGCAGATACTAAAATCACAAGAGGACATGAAGAAGCCACCTATCGAAAAGAAAAGAATCACATCCATTAGAAAACGAAAAGTTGATTGTGTTTTTATAGCAATCTAAAGGTTTCTTTTATTGTCGTTAAAACAACATGTGTGTTAGTTCGCTCGATGTATGGTAGAGCAAGCAGGCGTTTTGTAAAGACACCTAAGTCTGCTCTGTTTTTGAATTTAGCTATAATAACAGCGTCTGTTGAGCCGGTTACGTCATAAACACCACAGACACTTGGAATTTTTGCTATTTCCAGTTCCATTTCAAGTAGCCTTCCTTTGGAGACCGTTATTTCTGTTACAACGGTTAATTGGTATCCAAGTTTTTCATGGTCTAAAGTAACTGAGTAGCCTTTTATTAGGCCTTCATCTTCCATTTTTTTAATTCTAGATAGGACTGTGCCAACGGATATGCCGACGTTTTTGGCTATTTGTCTACTTGAGAGTCTTGCATCTTCTAAGAGATTTTTAAGGATTTTCACATCAGTTTCATTTAGATCCAAATTCAAGACTTTCCTGTACGTTTTTCCATCCAAATTGAGGTTTTTCAAACATACTTTTTGATATTCACGTGGTTATATTTATAAAAGTTTAGTTTAAGAGTATCAAATAACGTGTAGAATATGTCACCGGTAATTGAACTGTGTTTGACAGATTCATAGTAACGTTAAATTAGCAGGATTAATCCAGATAGTGAGGCTGAAATAATGCAAACCAAAATTGACATCATACTAGTACTTGACTTTGGAGGGCAATATTGTCACTTAATCAGCAGAAGAGTTAGAGAACAAAATGTTTACTCTGAAATTGTTCCTCACGATATTTCGCCTGAAGAAGTTAAAGCTTTGAATGAAAAATTCAATGTTAAAGGCTTAATTTTATCCGGTGGACCTTCAAGTGTTTATGGAGAAAACACTCCAAAATTGAACCCCGGCATCTTGGAAGGTAATGTACCAATTTTAGGTTTATGTTATGGGCATCAAATTTTGGTGCAGTTAACTGAAGGAAAAGTTGAATCATCAAATTGTAAAGAATATGGCATAGCTTATGTCACCGTTGATAACCCTGTAGGGGTTCTTGAAGGTTTAAGTAAAAAAGAGAAGGTGTGGATGAGTCACGGTGATACGGTCTGCAGTTTACCAAGCGATTTCGAAGCTTTAGCGCACACCAATAACTGTCCTGTTGCAGCTTTTAGGCATAAACATAAGCCCATTTATGGCCTTCAATGGCACCCAGAAGTTATCCACACTGAAAACGGCAATCGTATGCTACATAATTTCATTTTCAACGTGTGTAGATGTGAAGCTAATTGGCAAATGGAAAATTTAGTTGAAAAGATGGTTCAAGAATTAAAAACTGAAGTGGGCGAGGGTAAAGCCATTATTGGTTTAAGTGGAGGAATTGATTCAAGCGTATCTACAGCCTTAGCTGCTAAAGCATTAAATGAAAAATTAACTGCAGTCTATGTTGATCATGGATTTATGCGTGAAGGCGAAACTGAAGCCATACGAGAAACCTTTAGCAAATTCAAAATTAACTTTATTGTTGTACAAGCCCAAAAGAGATTTATCAAAAAACTTGAAGGCGTAACTGAACCTGAATGCAAACGTAAAATAATTGGTGAAGAATTCATCCGCGTATTTGAAGAAGAAGCCATAAAATCCGGTGCTCAATATCTCATCCAAGGCACAATTTACCCCGACATCATTGAATCAGGCTTTAGCAAAAATAGCGACAACATCAAAAGCCATCATAATGTTGGCGGTTTGCCTGAAAAAATTGAGTTTAAAAAAATCCTTGAACCCCTTCGTGAGCTATACAAAGATGAGGTACGTAAAGTTGCAAAAATGCTTGACTTACCCAACGAGTTAGTTAACAGACAACCGTTCCCAGGTCCAGGTTTAGCAGTAAGAATCATTGGTTTATTGACAGAGGAAAAAATCAGAATTGTTAAACGCTCAGACAAAATTGTTCGTGAAGAAATCGAAGGAGCAGGTTTAGCAGAGAGTCTTTGGCAATACTTTGCGGTAGTTACTGACACTAAAGCTACAGGCGTTAAAGGTGATACAAGAGCCTATGGCTATGTAGTCGCAGTTAGAGCCATGGAAAGCCGTGAAGCCATGACTGCAAGCTTTGCCAAAATCCCCTATGATGTACTAGAAAAAATTTCTACTCGAATAACCAATGAAATCCCAGAGGTTACCCATGTCGTTTATGATATAACCCATAAACCCCCAGCAACTATTGAGTGGGAATAACAGACCTAAAAGAGATCATCTCGGGGATAACTAGACAACCAGAATACCACAAACCAATATAATCCAAAAGTGTAGATGTGGTCTGCAAGAGCAAGAGTGAGTAGAGATATGAGAGTGAATCATAAAGGCACACAAACCAAAGTGCAAACCGTCTTGTTTTGCAGATTTACACTTGACCACTAACTTTTCTGCAAGTAATACATTTCAGATATAATTCGAAAAGTTAGGGCTCGAATAGATTCTAACAGTTTAAAAACCAATTTTTCCCAAAAGGACACCACAGCTAAATCATCGCATTAAAAAAAATTCACATAATTGTCGTGTTTTGAGCCCTTTTGGAACAACAATTGGAGCCGAGTTTATAGAAGGGATAAACAAACAGGTTGATGTTTTGATAAAAAGCATAACTGATTTAAAGCCTAAAAATAGTTGGGGCTACCTAAAGATAGTTGGTGGATAGTTGATTGTGGAATGAGTAGAGAAAGCTGTCGCCTTCTCTTAAACGGTTTTTTTGTGTTTAGATGCCAATGTGAGACAGATGATTTGCACTATGAATATAGCAGCATTTAGAGCGGTCCAATTATTTACCAGCACCATTGAATGGCTCAGGTTCGAGGTAAGTAGAAACATAGCGACCCCACTTACTCCAAGAACAAACACCGCAACTAACCACATATTTCTGTGTTGCTTCTGTGGTGCATCACCCTTCCTCAACAACACCCAAATAGCCCCTAAAACAGCCAATATAGCACCTGTTGCACTTAGAACCAGATTTGCAAGAGCCCAACCCTCCAATGGCGCCTCAGTCTCGTTGTCTCTATGAGAAGGCGTAACAGACGGAGAAGGCGACACAGTCGCAGGAGGTGCAACAGATGGAGAAGGCGTAACAGACGGAGAAGGCGACACATCACCCGAATCTATCAAGCTGTACTGTGCCACAACAATGATATCAGAGACTACGTTAGTGAAATCGCGATTCCAACCTGTAAAGTTATAACCCACTCGATATGGATTAGCCGGAGCAGATGCCGAGCCTCCATAGGAGACCGTTTCAGACTTCAAAAGGCGTTCATCCCAATCCACAAAGCGCACTACCACAATCTCTTGCGTCCATTGGGCCACATAAACTGCATTATTGGTAACGGTTACGCTTAGCACTGGGGACCAACCGGTAAACTTCCAGCCAGTTTCACCCGATACCTCAGGCGCTTTAGGGGTAGGGTCACCATAGGAGAGATTATCGGTGATTTGTTCACCAAATGTACCATGTGCACCCGGTTGATAATTCACACTATACCAAACAGTTTGTTTCCATATTGCATATAACACTACATTATCTACTATGGTAAAGGTTGAATCAACAAGGTATGCCTGGGCATTAGAATTAGGGTTTGTTGTCCAACCAAGAAAGGTATAGCCATTTCGGCTCAAACTATTCTGACCTAACACAGTCACTTGACTACCACTAAGATAGGGACTGTTACTGTCTATGGGTACAGTACCGCTTGTATGTCCATTACCATTGTAAATAACAACATATTCTTCCAAATATACATCTTCACCCCAATTTGCAGTCAAAACAATGTCACCCATGACACCTTCGGTAATACTAAAAGCCCGTACCATACCAACAGTACGACCATCAGCATACTTCACCGTCCAACCCAAGAAGACATACCCCGCTCTTGTTGGGTCAACAATGTCAAGCGGTAACCCTTCCACCGTATACAAAGAGGGATTACCAAAGACATCAACACCACCATTCAATACATACACAATATTGTACTCAGCAAACACACCAGTATCCCAAAGAGCCGTCAAAGTAAGATCCCCATAAGTGCCTTCAAGAATACTGAAACCCGCCGGAACAACAACCACAGTACCATTAGCACACGCTACACTCCACCCATCAAACTCATACACACCAAACGCATCAGGAATATCAAGCGCAAGATCAACACCACTATAACTAGACGGCGCATCAACAGGCAAAGACCCCCCGTTTAACACATAGCGGATATTATATGAAGTCACCGTTACATTACTAATTGGGAAAAAGCCCGTGTTCATGCCATTCATGTAACTAATGCCACTGTGCACATTGTCATTGTGCCAATTTACGGTACTACCAACAGGAGAGACGATAAGATTGGTGTGAGAGCCCTCAATATACACAAAATGAGGACCAATAGATGGATGGTTCCACGCAACCACAACACTTGGATCATCGATTATGGGTGTGCCACCGCTATACATACGAATGACATTATTGGTACCTGGAATCGCGCTGCCATAGGCAAACACAAAGCCACCACTAACCGTAACGCTAGCACTTGCTCCTTCTGTGCGAATCGCATTACCCGAGGTCGCCGAAACCATGCCACCCGTAACCTCAACAATTGAATTTGCGCCAGTAGTTCGGATAGCATAGCCCGAAGTAGCCCAAACCTTGCCACCCGTTACATACACAGATGCATAAGACACAGAGGCTACATTGGTAGTAGCGCTGGAGATTGCAACTCCGCCGACACCATCGGCACACACTTCGCCTCCATTAATAGTGGCAGTAGACTCATAACCGACAAGGTTTATGGCACGACCATTTGCCGTAGTACTGGAAACTTTGCCGCCACTTACTACAACATTACCATAGGTTTGAATTCCATAGCCTACGACATTACCATTAGAATCTACGTATAGGGAGTCTGCTATCGCTACCACGGAACCACCGTACACAAAAACATTATCACCCGTATTTTCTTGATTGTTCATATTTATAACTGGATATAAATTAGAAGTCTCATCACCAAATACTGAACCACCTTCCACTATAACAATAGTATTTGAACCAGTCCCCAGAATGGCAGAGCCATTGGTGGCTTGCACAACACCAGAACCAGCACTGCTGGTACCAGTCACAACAACTTTAGCGCCTGCCGCCCTAATGGTGCTGCCCCTACCAGTGTTATAAAGCCAGCCACCTGGTCCCACTTCAAAAGTGCCCTCACCAGAAAAAGATATCAAAGAAGGGCTTGCCATAACACAATACAAGCGCGCCATCTCACCGTTATACCTGGACCAATATTGAGCGCAAGTGTTGAAAACACGGACTCAGGTTCAAGAATAAAACCATCTACATTAACAACAGTTGGGTCAGAACGATCAACCGAAGCGAGCAATCCATGGATTGCATTGATTTGGATAACTAATTGATCCACAGCAGGATTCTCGCCCTCTGCTAATGTCACAGTCGGTAGAATTGTTATGATTAATGTGACTCCTAATAAGATTGTTAAAAATTTAGTTAGGTTTTTCATTTGTGTTTTAACCCCTCTAATGTTATTGTTTCCATAGTTCCCTTCAACCATTGAACAATCAACCATGTATTGTCGAGCGATTTAGCCAATCTAAATCTCACAAACGCAAGACTCATGTAGGCTAACTAATTACACCATACTTTTTAAACATTTACCGTACACAAAAAATACAGCACAAAAATTGACTTACATTACCGCATACCCAGTATCGCAGATAGCGCCAACACACTTATTGAGGGAGGGAAATCAGGTTTATATAAACGGTAGGAACAGCACTGAGTGTTTGCGGTTACAAATCGTAACATATCTCTGAGAGGATGACATGTGTAACCACCCTTTTCAGGCAGTGTTAATGTTAACAGCTATACATTTACTGCATTAGTTTTTTACGTCCAACACATTCTTGTGTTTCAACAAGCAAAAAGTGTCTTTTCGGTTCTAACCTCTTTTTAGGAAATTTTTGTCTGATACTTAACGCTATTTACACCATCTTTTAACATTTTAAGATAACAGCGTTTTCCATAATTGTTTATATAAAAACTCGCAACTATTGTAATTCACCAAAGGTGACATTCCTTGAAGGCAGTGATTTTAGCAGGTGGATTTGCAACAAGACTACGACCCTTAAGTTGTAGCAGACCTAAAACACTTTTTCCAATAATAAATAAGCCGTTGCTACAATGGATTTTCGAAGGACTTGCTACTAACGAAATAAAAGAAGCCGTACTAGCAGTTAACGCTTTGACCCAATTTCACATAAAACAACAAAAACCACCCAGATATGGTCTAAAAATTAAATATACAATTGACCCACCCAAAACACCGCTAGGAACCGCTGGACCAATAAAAAACGCAGAAAAAATAATCGGCCATGAGGAACCGTTCGTTGTTTTAAACGGAGACATATTTGCCGACATTAACTATAAACAGTTAATTGATACACACATAAAAACTGACGCGTTAGCAACTATAGCTTTATGCAAAGTTGATGACCCCTGTAGGTATGGCGTTGCAGAACTGGAAAACGGTAACCGTATAAAAAACTTTATCGAAAAACCAGCCAAAGGACAAGCACCAACTAACTTAATTAACGCGGGAGTTTACGTTTTAAGCCCAAAAGTGTTTGACTATATTCCTAAAGGCAAACAATGCTCAATAGAACGTGAAGTTTTTCCAGTACTTGCAAAAGAGCACAAACTCTTCGGCCACATGACGGACGGATTATGGATGGACATCGGTAAACCCGAAGAGTACATATTAACCAACAAAATTATCCTTGACAATTTAATCATGGCCAATAAACTCAAACCACTTAAAAAAAGTGAAACTAAAAGTCCAGTAGCAATAGACAAAGGTGTTGTCATTGGCAAAAAAACTGTTGTTGGACCATATGCAATTTTGGGAAAAAATGTCATAGTCGGCGATAATGTGCAAATTCGTAATTCAGTAATTTTTCCTGACGTAAAAATCTGCGACAACGTCACAATTGACGGCGCAATAATAGGTGAAGGCGCAATCATCGGCAAAAACGCTCAAATTAACAAAGGCTGTGTCATTGCTGATCAAGTAAAAATCAAAGACAATATCAACTTGACCGAAGATTTTGCTGTTTGCCCAGCTAAGGAGATATCTGAAACTATTTTAAAAAGAAACATCATCTGTTAAAATGTAAAGGACGATAATTTATGAGTACGTCAAAAAAACTTTTTGGTACAAACGGCGTGAGAGGGCTCGCCAATGTTGAATTAACGCCAGATATGGCAGTTAAGATTGGTTTAGCCATTGGAACTTTTTTTGGAAAAAAAAACCTGCTTTTAGGCTATGACGCAAGGACAAGTGGTCCTATGCTGGCTAAAGCGGTAACTTCAGGTTTAACCGCAACTGGCTGCAACGTATACTTTGTTGGAATGGGACCAACACCATCCCTTCAGTTTGCCGTTAAAAACCATAAAATGGATGGTGGAATTATCATCACTGCCTCACACAACCCAGCCGAATATAATGGAATTAAAGTCATATGGAATGACGGCATCGAAACATCACATGAACAAGAAACCGAAATCGAAAAAATTTATTTTAATAACAAAATCAGTTTTGCCCCATGGGATAAACTAGGAGAACTAAAAGAATTATCAGACGTTAACGATGAATACGCCTCAGCAATCAAAACTCATGTGGACATAGAAAAAATAGCCAAAAAACATTTTCACATAGTAATTGACGCTGCAAACAGCGTAGGTGGATTAATTACACCATATTTGATGCGAGAAATAGGCTGCAAAGTAACCAGCATAAACGCAAACGTTGACGGAACATTTCCCGGCAGACAACCTGAACCACGCCCAGAAAGCCTCGGGGATTTAGCTGCAACCATAAAAGCCATTGGCGCAGACATAGGCGTAGCTTTTGACGGAGATGCTGACAGGTCAATTTTTGTCGACGAAAACGGTGAAATCCACATGGGTGATAAAACCTTTGCAATCATCCTAAAACAGTTCCTTCTAAAGAATAAGGGCGCAACAATCGTCACCCCTGTAAGCTCATCAACACTAATTAAAGACACAGCAGACGCTTACGGCGGTAAAATCGAATGGACAAAAGTTGGCAGCGTAACCGTTTCACAAAAAATGAAAGAAATTAACTCTAAATTGGGCGGTGAAGAAAACGGCGGGGTCTTTTATGGACCCCACCAAGCAGTCCGAGATGGTGCCATGACCACGGCACTTCTTTTAGAAATAATGGCTGAAACAGGCAAGAAACTCTCCGAACTTGTCGCTGAACAACCACAGTACTTTATTGAAAAAGGTAAAATTGAGTGCCCCGACGAAAAAAAGGCAGCACTACAAACAAAAATTTATGAACAAGTTAAAAACGAGAATGTCAGCACTATTGACGGCGTAAAAATTTGGTTTAATGATAAAAGCGCTATCTTGATTAGAGCTAGCGGCACAGAACCAGTTTATAGACTATATGCCGAAGCAAAGAAAAAAGAAAAAGCATTAGAACTAGTTAAGGAGTACAGTTCAAGACTTAAAGAACTACTCCAAACTATTTAATACCCTTTTCAGGTCTCAAACAAAAAGAGGGATAGTTGTCCAACATGCCTTCAGTATTAAACCTACAAACGCAAGATTTAGATACAAAAGAAAAAAGGGCCAAGTACACAGTCAGCATAGTTGGCTGTGGACAGATTGGGATACTTTATGCAGACGCCTTTGCAGAAGCAGGCTACAGAGTCACATGTAACGATGAAAACCCAAGCCTACTAAAACGATTAACCAAAGCCAAAAACTGCTGTACCAACCCAGAAGTTGAAATACGCCTAAAAAAACACATTGACACAGGCAACTTGACCACTTCAAGCGTAAGGAAAAACACAGTTTCCCAAAGCGATATAATCGTTTTAGCTATAAATATTAGAATGGATGCAAAAAAAAAATCTGACACTTCAGAACTGGAAGCAGCATATAAACAAGTTGGAGCTGCCCTAAAACAGGGGGCACTTTTAATTTATGGAGGCATTGGCGGCTTTGGCTCCACAGAAAACTTGCTAAAAGAAATCATCGAAAACACTTCAGGGTTAAAAGAAGGCAAAGATTTCCTTTTAGCATACAACCCACTGCATTTTTCAAAAACGCATCCAGTAAAATCTTTAAACAACATGGAATTAATTATCGCCTCAGCAAATCAGCAAAGTTTGAACATAGCAACAACTGTTCTTAAAACATTAACACCTAAAGTTAAACAGACAAACCAAGTTAAACTTGCAGAACTTGCGGTACTCTTCAAAATTGCACAACATGACACCTGCATGGCTTTAGCTAACGAGTTAGCCATCTTCTGTGAAAACGCTGGAATGGACTATTTTAAAGTTCAAAAATTAATCAGCGAGGGAGATTCAAATTTTTGGCCTACAATTGAGGAAGAAGAAAACCAAAAAGAAACTTACTTGCTAATTGAAAGCGCAGAAAACCTTAACGCTAAACTTCGATTACCACTACTTAGCAGACAAATTAATGAAGAAATGGTCAAACACGCAATTAACTTAACTCAAGAAGCCCTCCGCAGCTGTGACAAAAGTCTACGAAGAGCAAGAATCGCCGTACTTGGAACCGCCAACCAAAACACTGCAACATCAACATACATAAAATCAGCAACCGCTAAAGGCGCAAAAATCACACTTTATGACCCTTTACTTACAAAAAATGAAACATTAGATACGACACCTATTTTGAAAAGAAGCTTAAGCGAAACTGTGGAAGGCGCCGATTGTCTTGTGATTCTGACTGGACAAGAACAGTTTAAACGGTTAAATCTCAAAAAACTTAAAACCGTCATGAAAAGCCCCAGAGCACTTGTAGATTTAATAGGCATCACGGAACCAGAAAAGGTACAAGCAGAAGGCTTCATATATCGTGGAATAGGAAGAGGAATAGATAAACCTTGAACAAGCTTGGAGTAGCAGTAATCGGAACAGGATTCTGGGGAAAAAACCACGCCCGAATCTACAAAGAACTAGAAAACACAAACTTGGTCGCAGTTTGCGATGTTAACCCTGAACGTGCCAAAACTATAGCTGAACAGTATGGAGCAAAAGCTTACTCTGACAGCACAACCATGCTAAAAAACCCTGAAATCCAAGCGGTCAGCGTGTGCACATGGTCAATAAAACTGGCAGAAGAAGCACTCAAATGCCTAAACGCAGACAAACATGTACTTGTAGAAAAACCCATGGCCACTGACACAAAACAAGCCCAAACACTGCTAGACACCGCCAAAGCAAACGATTTACAGCTCAGTGTTGGTTTTTTAATGCGCTTTATTCCTGGACTCCAACAAATCAAACAAGCAGTAGAAACTAAAAAAATCGGTGAACTTGTCTCCGCAACAGCAAAAAGAGTTACCCAATGGCCCGAAAGAATAGGAGACGTTGGCATCGTAAAAGACACAGCAATCCACGATATTGACGTTATGCACTTTATCTCAGGCGAAAAACCAATAAGCATTTATGCAAAAATGGGCAACATGCGACACAGACAGTTTGAAGATTACGCCCAAATCATGCTCACTTATGAAAGCGGCAAAACAGCCTTCATTGAATCCAACTGGCTAACACCATACAAAATCCGCTCCTTAAACGTAACTGGTAGCGAAGCTATCATGCGACTAGATTACAATAGCCAAGAATTATGGATCGAAAATGCTGTAGAAACCGTGCAACCAAGAAACTCCTTTAAAGAACCCTTAAAAGCTGAACTTGAACATTTTGCTGAATGCATCATCGAAAAGAAAACACCTATGATCACAGGTGAAGATGGCTATAGAGCTTTAGAAATTGCCTTGGCAGCTATGGAATCCTCGGCTAAAAACACCGTAATAAAACTAAACAAATAAACTTACGGTTTAGCCCTTCAAGTTAAAGGGTTTACCGTCTTTTACAATATTTTCTGGAACATGCTCTTTCCACTTTTTAAGAAAAGGCAGATCTTCAGCTTCCTTACGTAGCTCGTCAGGAAGCATCTCTGGGATTTCATCACGAATTGGATACCACCGGTGACAGTCTGGACAAATAATTATACCCTCAACGATTTCATCTTTTTCCTCAAACACCAGCAGATCAAGGGGGTGATGCTTATCAATTGGACAAGCAAGAATCTCCATTAATTTACGTTTCATGTCAGCTTCACAATTGTATAGTTAAAACTTGTTTACTATAAAAACTTGCTTGGCAAACCAGACACACAAATATCCAAAACTGTTTGATACCAACAAGGACCAATACTACGAATAACACGAGAACATCCAAAACTATAACTTACACCTAAAGCATCCAAACACACAACAACTTTTTGACGAGTTTTCTCAACTGGGTCTTCACCTTTAGCAGCATGCTGGAAATCAAAATAATGAATCCAACCGCCAAACGGTTTTAAAGCCATTAAAGCATATGGCAGATATTCAAGAGCTAACTCTGGTAAAGGCATCAAAACACGATTAGCCACACCTTGCAGCTGTGAATGGATAATTTCTTTTGAGTCACCCAACAAAGGAACAACACAATCAAAAACACAGTTGAGCCGTACGTTTTCCTGCATGCATTCATACGCTGTTGGATTAACATCAATCGAGTAAACTTTAGAACCAGAAGCCTTTGCGATTAATATAGAAAAGCAGCCAACGCCTGAAAACATGTTAACAACCACTTCACCCTGGGTAACAAGGCTAGATATCCTTTGGTGTTCAAACAAGAGTCGTGGCGAAAGGTAACATCGTTCAATGTCAACCTTAAAAAGGCAACCATGCTCCTTATAGACCGTAAAAGTACGATTTTCTCCTGCCAAAAATTTTAGCTGCCTAACCCTGAAATCACCTTGCACCGCACTGGTCTGCATAAAAACTGCTTTAACCTTGCTAGGATAAAGTTTCATTATTGTTTCGGCAGCTTTTTTAGCGCTTTCTATATCATCATTTGGCACTTTGATAACAGCTATGTCACCTATAATATCATAAGAATTATAAATTTTAGCTGAATCCATGCTGGTTACTCGTGCTTTTAGCCTTCGTCGCATTTTTTATTTCTTTGTCTATTGGAAACGTTTAAAAGTAAAATGCTTTTCTTTGTAGGAAGAGGTATTTCTAATGGAAAAGTCAGGAATAGTTTATGAATGTATGCGTTGCGGGTCACGCGTTCCATCTGAAGAATTAGAGTTACGCGGTGGAGAAACAAAATGCATCATCTGCGGTTACCGTATTTTAAAGAAAGTAAAACCACCGGTAGTTAAAAGAGTTCAATCAAGATAAAAATATGGAAACTCGCTCAAGGGGCGAGCAAACCAATTTTTTGATTAAAAATTAGAAATCGTCATCATCTTCATGACGACTAAGTTTACGTAGTGCTTTTCCTTTCAGATGCATAGCATTTAGTTTTGGATCATCATCCTCAAAGAATTCATCAGGTTGCCGTTCAACGGTTTTTCGTTTCACGGTTTCTCCACAAATTCCCTGAGACAGCAAGCGCCGTTTAGAGCACATTGCATAGGTACATTTTACAACAGTACAATATTCGTCACCATCTTTGCACCAAACACCGTCTCGCCTGAACCAAGCAGCGTTCTTTCCACACCTAAAAGATGAGCATGATGGTGAACAAGCTTTTGATTGAGCCAATAGATATACCTCAAATTTTCAGAATCTAAAGCATGTTTTTGCATTCTTTAGTCTTTACTCTTCCTTAGAAATAATATAAACCTTATTGTAAGCCCTACATAAATACGACCATTATTTAGAAGAAAACAAGGAAACAATATAAAAACACGTAAAGGTACCCTATTAACAATTCATCAGGGACTGTGCCGTATTGGAACAAACAATTCCAGACTCTCTTGTACAGACACTAAAGAAACAAAAATATCATCTCATAGGTAACCACTCTGCAGTCAAACGCTGCAAATGGTTATACGAATCGATAGTAAACGACAGAGTTTGCTACAAAGAAAAATTTTACGGTATAAAAAGCCACCAGTGCTTACAAATGACTCCATCGTTGTACTATTGCACACAACAATGCCTATTCTGCTGGCGAGCCCAAAGCGGCGACTTACAAGTCACATGGGATGAGATGAAACTACCCACGCTAAACCAGCCAGAAGACATCGTAAACGCTAGCATCAAAGCACAAGAAAAAATTCTTAGTGGCTACAAAGGCCACCCAAGAGTAAATTGGCGCAAACTAACAGAAGCATATCAACCCAGAAACGTAGCAATAAGCTTAACAGGCGAACCTGCACTTTACCCAAACATCAGTGAACTCATCAGAACCTACCGACAAAAAGATTTCACAGTCTTCCTTGTAACCAACGGCACCCTACCCGAGAGACTATCAAAACTAACCCAAGAACCAACCCAACTATACATTTCACTCTGTGCCCCTAATGATCAAATCTACAAAAAAATCTGTCGCCCACTCATACCTAAAGCCTGGGAATACCTCAACAAATCTTTAGAACTACTTCAAAGCTTCAAATGCAGGACCGCACTACGAATGACCCTTGTTAAAAACCACAACATGGACAACATCGACCAATATGCTAAACTAATTGAGAAAGCTAATCCCACTTTTATCGAAGCAAAAGCATACATGCACATTGGCTTTTCCAATTTACGACTAAGATTTGACGACATGCCCCAACTTGCAGAAGTCAAAACATTTGCAGAAAAATTAGCAGAAAAAACAGGGTACAACATAATTGATGAATCAACAGACAGCCGCGTAGTTTTATTAAGCCACAAAGACACAAACGATAAAGTCATAAAAAAATAAGCATCCTAAAAATAACATAGAACACTTTCATCTTTCAGAAGCTAGAAATAATCATTACCTCCAGAAAAGCTAAGTATCCTGAGGAGTAAATCTCAAAACGTCAAAAACGGTTTCTTATTTTTAAAACGGATAAATAAGAAGCCGCTTTAACTATCTTAGGTGAAAAATTGGCCATCCTTAAAGCCGTCCTTGAAGAAGTAAAACAAGACCTATTGCAGAAAAATCAAATCCGTGAAAACGCACACGAAGACATGCGTAAAGCAACCAGCTTATCTAAACAGGCAATACTACTAATCCACCAAAAGAAGCAATTCGAAGCAGAAAAAATGATTAAAGACGCAACAGAAAAAATCGCCAACCTGCATAGCCGCGCCAAACAGTACCCCGACATCATCTACGGCGGCATGTTCAGCGCTACACTACAAGAATACGCAGAGGCTAGTATCTTCTTAACATTAATAAAAGAAGACAGGTTTATCACACCCAAAGAAATCAATGTACCATCAATCGACTACACACTCGGCTTAGCAGACGTCATCGGCGAATACAGACGCTTATCCCTTGACACCCTACGGGAAGATGACGCAAAAAAAGGCGAAGAATACCTCAAAGTGATGGATGAAATTTTTATTGAACTTCTCGCACTTGACGAAGCATATATGCTTGTGCCGGGTTTAAGACGCAAATCTGACGTTGCAAGAAAAATAATTGAAGCAACACGCGGCGATATAACGCAAGAAGTAAGACGCAAATCCCTCGAAGACTACCTCAAACACTTTGCGCCAACTCAAACTAAATCTAAAAAACCAAGAAAAACGAAAAAAGCAAATTCAACTACAAAGTAGGCATCACATTTTATACAACTTACTGTCGCAGTCACAATTGTTACAATTTTTAGTTTCTGCAATAAGCACATCTGTTAGTAACAGGTCATTTAGGACGGTTTGAGGGCAAAAATAATATCTTAAGGTTACCTAACGCTTAAGTGTGGAAAAAATGGCAACACCAGAAATAGCAGAAATAACGTTTAACGATTTCGAGAAACTTGACCTAAGAATTGGAAAAATACTTGAAGCAACACCAGTTCCAGAATCAAAAAAACTAGTCAAACTCATAGTTGATTTCGGCACAGAGAAACGTCAAGCAGTAGCTGGAATCCTCAAATACTACACGACCGAAGAGCTTGTCGGCAAAAAATGCGTTTTCTTACTAAACCTTCAACGTCGCATGCTGGCAGGTATCGAATCCCAATGTATGATTCTAGCCGCCGAAAATGAAGAAGGCAACGTTTCAGTTCTGCAGCCAGAAAAAGACATAACTGAAGGCAGCAAAATCAGGTAAAAACAATCAACCCATTTTATTATGAACCCTTTGGCCTCCATTGAAAAACATAATTACACTCTGCGAGATTTTAGGCATCAACGTGTTTTGTCAGCTATGAAGGCTGTACTATACGTATCCAAGTAATCACCTTAAATTTTGAGCTTTAATATTGGTGCCAGTAGTGTACGCCAAGGTATTTCTCTGTGACTTGGTAGTGTGGATCTTCAAAAACTATGCCTAACTTAGTGTGCAGATGTGCCTATGGCCTGGCAGTTGGCACCTAATTTTTGCGAAATTTAGGAAAATCACTCGACATTACCATAACACAACATCATACATAAAATCAGTGACGAAATATTGCCACTCCATTACAGGTCTCTTTCAACCTGCCCTGACCGCTTCGGGTTCAGTTTACGGTATAGCACTAGCCCTTCAAGGAGAAACAGCACCATCGCAACCAAAGTCATTCCTGTTAAAAATAAAAAGCTCACTCCAACAACTAAATCCTTAATTAGAAAGCTAAGCAATATTATAGCAGTATAACTTTTCGTTAACTATATAACTAGCGGTGTGTATTTGTGTTGTGGTGTTTGTATTGCCTAATCCTGTGTCGAATG
>JGI24705J35276_12238264_pt1 | contig 18154 bp, 13 predicted proteins | sample TergutNt197P4_FD_35276 | JGI IMG/M metagenome (IMG submission 35276) | reverse complement strand
GGGATGGCGGCCGATCGGCAGCTCCTTCTCGTGCGTTGAGCCTGCGATCGGACGGTTGATGTTGGCAAAGCGCCCGCCGCTCTCCTTGTTCCAAGTCCAGACTTTGGGCGGCTCGTAGGCGTCGGTCATACGTATGGCTCCAATACGAAAAGCTACCGAGTTAGCTAACGACAGATGCGGAATTGGCAAGGGTCAGAACAATCATCCCTCGATAGCCAGCTCCTTCATTTCGTCATGGCCGGGCTTGCAGTCCTGCACGAACAATCCGGATTGCTTCGCTGCGCTGGCAATGACAAAACAATGAGTATCGATCAAATTCTGCACCCGCGTGAATGGTTATGACCGCCAAGACCAGCACTCCCGAAGACCGCATTCCCGTCATCGTCGGCATTGGCGAGATCGTCGACCGTCCGAAGGAAATCACCGACGGGCTTGAGCCGCTCGATCTTTTGGAGCAAGTTCTGCGGCGCGCCGAGCAGGATGCCGGAGCCAAGCTGCTCGGCGAAGTCCAGTCACTTGATGTCGTCAATTTCCTGAGCTGGCGCTATCGCGATCCGGAAAAACAGCTGGCGAAGCGCATCGGCATCGAACCTGCGCACTGCTATTACGGTCCCGTCGGAGGTGAAAGCCCGATCCGCTACCTCCACGAGGCCGCGCAACGCATCGCGCGCGGCGAATGCACTGTTGCCGCAGTCTGCGGCGCAGAGGCGCAGTCGAGCGCAACCAAGGCCGAGCGCGCCGGTGTCAAACTGCCGTGGACGCCGCTTGCGCATGACGTGGAAGAGCCGAAGCGCAGCGCTGCATTCCAGAACCCGATGGCGGTGAAGCTCGGCGTGTTCCGTCCGATCACGGTCTATCCGTTCTACGAAGCGGCATCCTCGGCGCATTGGGGCCAGACGCCGCGCGAGGCGATGGCAGAATCTGGAGCGCTCTGGGCACGCTATTCGGAAGCCGCTTCACAGAACCCGAATTCCTGGCTCAAACGCCGCTTCACGCCGGAAGAGATCACGACGCCTACGCCGGACAACCGGCTGATCGCCTGGCCCTACACCAAGCTCATGGTCGCTAACCCCACGGTCAACATGGGCGCGGCCCTGCTCTTGACCAGCCTTGCAAAGGCCCGGGCGGCCGGCATCGCCGAAGATCGCCTGATCTATCCCTTGGACGGAGCGTCGGCGGAAGAGCCGAGCGACTATCTGCTCCGCGACCAGTTCTACGAGAGCCATGCACAGAATGCCGTACTGAAAGCGGTGATGGATCTGGTTGGCGACGACGGCAGCAAATTCGATGCGATCGAGCTCTATAGCTGTTTTCCTTGCGTGCCCAAGATGGCGCGCCGCACTCTCGGCTTTGGACCCGACGTACAGCCGACTGTGACCGGTGGGCTTACCTTCTTCGGCGCGCCGCTCAACACCTACATGACGCACGCCGCCTGCGCGATGGTCCGCAAGCTGCGCAATGGTGCCGGACTTGGCCTGCTCTACGGTCAGGGCGGGTTTGTCACCAAGCATCACGCGCTGATTGTATCGAAGGCACCGCCGCGGGAGGCTTTGGCCCAGGCCACCAGCGTGCAGACCGCGGCCGACAGTAACAAGCGCCCGGCGCCCGAATTCGTCACCAATGCCAGCGGCAAGGGCAAGGTTGAGAGCTTCACCGTGATCTACGGCCGCAACGGCGACGTCGAGCACGGCGTAGTGATACTGCGCACACCGCAAGGCACTCGCACTCTGGCCCGGGTCCCGGCATCCGACGAAGCGACGTTGTCGCATCTCATGAATATGGAACGCACGCCGGTGGGCACGTTCGGTGACGTGTCGGAAGCCGCCGACGGCGTACTGGAGTGGCGGGTGGCCTGATCTCTCTCCCGCGTTCTTGCTTAGCTCTTGGGAGCCTGCTTTTCAGATGCGGACGCCGGCCTCCCTCCGGCCCCGACCACTCGCACCTCATCGCCGTCAGCCAAACCATCCGGCGGCGCGGTGACCACGCGATCGTCGGGGGCAAGCCCGGAGGCCAGCTCGATCTCCTTGCCGAGATCGCGCGCAATTGTCACAGTCTTGAACCGCACTGTGTTATCCGCATCGACGGTCGCGACCCTTAGCCCACTGCTATTGAAGATCACAGCACTGGCGGGAACGCTGAGGGGTGCGGAGTCACGCTGCAGGCTGAGCTGCACCCTGGCATAGCCACCCGGCATCAGCTCGCCGTCGGAATTGTTCAGGCCAAGCTGCATTCGCGTGGTGCCCGAGCTGACGTCGACAGCCTGCGACGATGCTTCCACCGTCGCAGGAAAACTCCGGTTCGGATACTCAGGCAACGTGATGATCGCTTTGGCGCCGATCTTGATCTCCGGTACAAAACTCTGCGGAACGTTAACGTAGACGCGCAGCTTGGCGATGTCGGAGACCACAAACATCGCAGGACCGGAACCACCGCCGGCGTTGATCAGTGCGCCCACGTCGGTGTCGCGCGACGTCACCACGCCATCGAACGGCGCGGTGATCTTCTTGTAGCTGGCAAGGGCTTCCAGCCGCTCGACGTTGGCCTGGCTGGCATTGACGGCAGCCCTCTTATTTTCAAGGTCAGCCGTGCGCTCATCGATCTCCTGGGCTGAGACGAAGTTAGAGGCCACCAGCGTCTTGCGCCGGTTCAACGTTGCTTCCGACAGTCTTGCGCTGGCCTCCTGGCTGGCAAGATCGGCACGCGCCTGCAGCAATTGCTGGTCGAGGTCGGGCGCATCGATCTCGGCGATCACTTGCCCGGCCTTGACCTTGGCGCCGATGTCGGCGCTCCAGCTTTTCAAGTAGCCGCTGACGCGCGCAAAAATCGGCGCACGGTAATAGGCCTCCAACCGGCCCGGCAGGTCGATCGTCGCGCTGAGCGCCTTGGCATTGGGTACCATCACGGTAACGCTCGAAACGGCCTGTTCGTCGGTCCATTCCTTCAGCTTGGCACTCTGCTCCTCGCGAGCACGGATTCCAGAGCCGACGACGAAACCTACCACAATAAGGGCGGCCACGCTGAATATGCCCAATTTCCGACGCGACACCCGCGAGCGTTGTTCAGTGGGCGACATGCGATATCTCCGACAGGGCAGCAGCTTTGGTGGCGTGTTTTTTGTGTAGCATACTAAACACCACGGGAACAAACATCAGCGTCGCGAAGGTCGCGAAGATCAATCCGCCTATCACGGCGCGGCCGAGTGGCGCGTTCTGCTCGCCCCCCTCACCCAGCCCCAGCGCCATCGGCGCCATGCCGATGATCATGGCGAGCGCCGTCATCAGCACCGGACGGAATCGAACGAAACCAGCCTCCAAAGCCGCCGCAACGGGATCGCGGAGCACCTCATAACGTTCGTGGGCGAAGCTGATGACGAGCACACTGTTGGCGGTCGCGACACCCATGCACATGATGGCGCCGGTCAAGGCCGGCACGGATAGCGTCGTCTCGGTCGTGAACAGCATCCAGACAATACCGGCAAGCGCCGCCGGCAATGCCGAGACGATCACGAAGGGATCGGACCAGGATTGGAAGTTCACGACGATCAGGAAATAAATCAGGACCACAGCGGCCAACAGGCCGAACAACAGCCCTGTGAAGGCACTGTACATGGTCTGTACCTGGCCGAGCTGCACCACCGACGACCCCTTAGGGACCTCCTTGGCTGTATCGGCAATCAGCTGGCGAATATCGGTGGCAACCGCACCGAGATCGCGCCCCTGCGTCGTGGCGAAAATCTGCACCAATGACTGAATGTCGTATTGCGAGACCACCGCGCTCGACGCCGAACGCCTGATGTCGGCGACACCGCCAAGGATTGGCGATTGCGAATTGCCCGCGGCTGTGATTGGCACCGTTTGCAAGGCGCCGAGCGAATCCATCTGGTATTGCGGCGTCTGCATCACGATCGAATAGGACACGCCGTTATCCGGATTGAGGTAGTAGGTCGGCGCGACCTGCGAGCTGCCGGCCAGATTGACCACGAGACTGTTGGTGATGTCGCGCGTAGTCAAGCCGACATATTGCGCGCGGGTGCGATCGATATCGATATTGAAGGTCGGGCTATTGGGCGACTGCTGGATGCGCGCGTCGGCAACGCCGGGAATCCGGCGCATCCTGGCGAGCAGCTTGTTGGCGTACGCGTAATTGGCTTCCAAGTTGTTCCCGCGGATTTGCAGGTCGATCGGTGCGGGTGCGCCAAAGTTCAGGATTTGGCTGACGATATCAGCCGGAAGAAACGCGAAGCTGATGCCCGGGAACAGCCGCGGCAACTGCTCGCGCAAGGTGCGCATATGCTCCTCGGTCGGACGATGGCCTTCCCTGAGCTTGATCTGGATGTCGCCGTCCTGCGAGCCGATCACGCCGGTGTTGCTATAGGCCAAGTTGATGCCGGAATTCGGCATGCCGATGTTATCGGTCATCGTCTCGATCTCACCGGGAATCAGCTTGCGGATTGCCTTCTGCACACCGGCAAGCTGGTTGGCGGTCTCCTCGATGCGAGTGCCCACCTGCGTGCGAGCATGTATCAGGATGCTGCCGGTATCGACCGACGGGAAGAAATTGCGTCCGAGAAACGGCAACAGCAGGAACGACGCTGCGACGACGCAAAGGAAGCCTGTAACGAAAACTGCGCGGTGACCCAGCGCCAATGCCAGCAGATTACGGTAGCCGTCGCGAATGCGCTCGAAATGGGCTTCGAAGCCTCGCTGAATCCACACCAGCGGATTACGGGACTTCGGCGGCTCACCCTCGTAATGCACATGCGCCTTCAACAGGTAATGCGCCATGGTCGGCACCAGCGTGCGCGACAGGATGAACGACCAGATCATAGCAAACATCACGGCTTCGGCCATCGGCACGAACAGAAAGCGCGGGACGCCAGTGAGAAAGAACATCGGCACGAATACGATGCAGATGCAGAGCAGCGAGACAAAGGCCGGCGTCACGATCTGCCTGGCACCGTCCATGATCGATTGCTCGACCGGCTTGCCGTGCTCGAGATGGTAGTTGATGTTCTCGATGGTCACGGTGGCGTCGTCGACGAGGATGCCGACCGCGAGCGCAAGCCCGCCGAGCGTCATGATGTTTAACGTCTCGCCGATCATCCATAGCATGGTAATGGCGCCGAGCACCGAGAGCGGAATTGAGACCGCGATGATGACCGTTGACCGCCAACTGCCGAGAAACAGCAGGATCATGACGCTGGTCAAGAGCGCTGCGATCACGCCCTCCAGAGCGACGCCTGTGATCGCGCCGCGAACAAACACTGACTGGTCGCCGACAAAGCCGATCTTTAAGGCATCCGGCAGCTGGTCCTTGACCTCGGCGACCTTTCGCTTGACGCCCGCAATAATGTCGAGCGTCGATGTCGCTCCGGACTTGAACACCATCATCAGTACAGACCGGTTGCCGTCGACGTGAACGATATTGGTCTGCGGCGCGTTGCCGTTGCGCACGCTGGCAACGTCGCGCACATAGACCATCGCGCCGTTCACTGTCTTGATCGGAAGATCGCCAAGTTCCTCGATCTTTAGCGGCGAGTTGTTGAGCTGGATATTGTACTCAAACGTTCCGATCTTCTGGGTCCCGACCGGCGTGATCAGATTTTGGGCCGCAAGCGCGTTCGCGACGTCTTGGCCGGAGAGCCCGTAGGATTGCAACGCCGTCGGATCAAGGTCGATCTGTATCTGGGGCAGTTTACCGCCGTACGGCCAGGGAGTGGCGGCGCCTGGGACTGTGACCAGCGGCGTACGCAACTGGTTGATGGCGAGGTCGGCAAGATTCTGCTCGGTGAGGCCTTCGCCCGACAGCGCAAGCTGGATGATCGGAACTGTGGACGCGCTGTAGTTCAGGATCATGGGCGGCGTCGCGCCGGGAGGCATCGCCTTCAGCAGAGTCTGGGAAACCGCCGTTACCTGGGCATTGGCGGTGCGGATGTCGGCATTCGGCTGGAAGAAGATCTTGACGACGGAGATGCCGTTATACGAGTTGGCAACGATATGATCGATGTCGTTGACGGTGGTCGTCAGCGCCCGCTCGAACGGCGTGGTCATACGTCCGGCCATCTGGTCTGGCGGCAGACCGGTATATCCCCAGATCACGGCGATCACGGGGATCCGAATCTCCGGGAAGATGTCGGTGGGCATGCGGAGCGCGGCGAGCGGTCCGATGATCAAGAGCAGCAGCGCGAGGACGACAAACGTATACGGCCGGCTTAGGGCAATACGGACCAGGGCAATCATTCGCCAAATATTTCTTCGCTGAGTATTTCCAGGCCGGGGAGCGGGTTCCGAACCCGCATCATGAGGTTCCCTCCCGATTTACGCGAAGCGCAGCCAAATAGCCAATGCCAGTTATCATCGTACCCATTCACTTCCGTGCTACTGCCCTGCAAAATAAATCTACATCCATAATGTTCAGCGCATGAGGCCAAGCGCCTCCGAGAAGAATTGCCGCCGGCCGAAATTGCCTGACTTAAGGGCAAGCAGCATACCGCCGCCCTCGGCACCGACCGCCCACAGCACCGGCACGCCCGGAGCGATCTCCGCTCCCACCAGGAAGCCCGGAATCTTCAGGCGGTCGACAACGGCACCAGAGGTCTCGCCACCTGCGACGATCAGGCGACGCACGCCCGATTGCACCAAGCCTTCGGCAATATCGGCCATGGCTTGCTCAATCGCATGCCCTGCCGCATCGCGCCCGTGCCGGGCCTGCAGGGCCGCGACCTCTTCCGGCGTCGAGCTGCTCGCGATCAGGACCGGGCCGTCCTTGAGCTTCTGCCGCGCCCAGACCAGCGCACGTTCCGTTTCGTCCCTGCCCGCCACGACACGATCGGGATCGAGATGCAGCACCGGCATTATCCGCTCGGCATTGGCAATCTGTTGCAGCGTCGCCTGCGAACAACTCCCGGCAAGGCAAGCCGCAAGCCCACCGACGGGGGCAGCGATATCCGCGTTGGAGGCCTTCGGCGTCGCTTTGCCCAAGGCGACTGACGCCCGCGCCAGACCGAGACCGAGGCCGGAGGCGCCGACCGAGAGCCGATGTTCGGCCGCGACCAAGCCGATCGTCTCGAGATCCCGGTCGAACACCGCATCGATGATCGCGGCACCAAATCCCTGGCCTGACAATGCGGCCAGATGGGTGCGGACGGCATCCAGTCCGCGCGTAACGGTGGCGAGATCAACCAGGCCGATTCTGGTCTTGCTCTGGCGCGCCAGCACCCGCACCAGGTTGGAATCATGCATCGGGTTGAGCGGATGATCCTTCAGCGGACTCTCGTTGAGGGGCACCCCACCGACGAACAGATTGCCCTGGTAGACAGTGCGTCCGGTCTCGGGAAAGGCCGGCGTCACCAGCACGACCGTTTCACCGCAGTCCGCACGCAACGCGTCCATCACCGGGCCGATATTGCCGGCATCGGTGGAATCGAAGGTCGAGCAAATCTTGAACAAAACATGCGGGGCGCCGCGGCCTCGCAGCCACTTCCCGGCTGCACGCGAACGGCTCACCGCAAGCTTGGCCTCGATCGAGCGGCTCTTCAGGGAGATGACGACGGCATCGACTTCGGGCAGTATCAGATCGTCCGTCGGCACGCCGATGGTCTGCACCGTACGCAAGCCTGCGCGTGTCAACGTATTGGCGAGATCGGACGCCCCGGTATAGTCATCAGCGATACAGCCCAGCGCGAGCGTCACGGTTTCATTTCCGCATAAGGCTTGAACCAGGTAAGGCCGTCCGTCGTCTTGCCGCGCGGGTTGTATTCGCAGCCGACAAAGCCGCCGTAGCCGAGCCGATCGAGTTCGGCGAACAGGAATGGGTAGTTGAGCTCCTCGTCATCCGGTTCATTGCGCGAGGGAATGCTGGCGATCTGGATGTGACCGATGATTGGCATCATCTCCCGCAACCGCATAGTGACGTCGCCATGGATGATCTGGCAGTGATATATGTCGAACTGCAGTTTCAGGTTCGGGATCTTCAGCTCGCCGATCAGATCACGCGCGAAGAAGAAGTCATTGAGGAAATAGCCCGGCACATTGCGCGGGTTGATCGGCTCGATTACGACGTCGATGCCACGCGGCGCAAAGAATTCGGCCGCCCACGCCACCGACTTTAGGAAGGCTTCGACCGCCCGGCGATCGCCGCGGTCGGCAATCCCAGCCATCAAGTGCAATCGCTTCACACCGGTCGCCTGCGCATAGGGCAGCGCCGCGTGCAGGCTTTGCTTGAAGTCGGCAAATCGATCAGGCAGTGCCGCATATCCCTTTTCGCCGGCCTTCCAATCTCCTGGCGGCAGGTTGAAAAGCGCCTGCGTCAGGCCGTTGCGCTTCAGCCGCTCGCCAACCTGTTCGGCAGGATGTTCATAGGGAAAGAGAAATTCAACGGCGGCGAAGCCGCTCCTTGCCGCCATCTCGAAACGATCAAGGAAGGGTGCCTCGGTGAACATCATGGATAGGTTGGCGGCAAAACGGGGCATCGATTGTCCTCTTTGTCCTATTTCGGCTCGCCTGGGAGTTTCGTTCCGGTGACGCGCGCATAGAGCCGCGCGACCGAGGCGTCTTCGTCACGGCCCATGCCGGCGGCGGCCGTCATCAGGAACATCTGAAGAGCGGCGGCGGCGAGCGGTACAGGGAACCTGGCGTTGCGCGCCATGTCCTGGATGATGCCGAGATCCTTCACAAAGATTTCCACTGCACTGCTTGGCGTGTAGTCGCCGTCAAGTACACGCGGCATACGGTTTTCGAACATCCAGGAATTGCCGGCAGATGCGGTGATCACCTCGTAGACCTTGCGGATATCGAGACCTTGCTTGGCGGCAAAAGCGATCGCCTCGGAGGCCGCAGCGATATGCACGCCGGCAAGCAGCTGGTTGATCATCTTGAACGCCGCGCCCTGGCCCACGGCGTCGCCGAGCTCGTAGATTTTTACCGCCATCGCATCGAGCGCCGGACGCGCTTTGGCAAAGGCTGCGGGACTGCCGGAAGCAAGGACCGTCAATTCGCCCTGCGCCGCGCGCTGCGCGCCGCCGGAGATCGGCGCATCGAGATAATGCCGGCCTGTGGCTTCAAACTGTCTCGCCAGCCGTCGCGCCACATCGGGGTCCATGGTGGCTGAGGAGACAAAGACCGAGTCCTTGGGCATGGTCTCGGCGGCGCCGCCTGTGCCGAACAGGATCGCTTCGGTCTGCGCGGCATTGACGACCACACTGACGACGATGTCGGCGCCTGCAGCAGCATCCGCCGCCGTTTTCGCGCCCGCGCCGCCCTCCTTCACAAACCGCGCCACCACATCCGCCGAGACGTCGCAGCCGGTCACGACGAAGCCGGCGCGTTTCAGCGAGGTTGCCATACCGAACCCCATCGAGCCGAGCCCGATTACGGCTGTGCGCGGTTTTTGCAAGGTGGACGCGGACATGTGACGGCCCTTTTGGAACGTTTCCCGGCAGCCGCTCCTGTTTCGGCGGCCTTGGCGTTTAAGTAACACGGCTTGGCCGTGCTGCCAAAGGCATGGAACAAGTAGTCAAGACAGCCATGCGGTCATGAGGGCGAGACAAGGCTATCTGCAAAGGCTGCCAAAGAACGCGTAGTATGCCCTTAATCTTCCGGGGCGCCGACTTTAGCGCTTTTGCGCGGTCCCGGAAATCAGAGGCGGCAGCGTAGACGGGAGATTGCGATGGATGATCGAGCCAAGCTGGTGGCCCTGCAGCGCCATTGGGACGCTTCGGACGCAAGCGATTTCGAGCGTGAGCATGAGATCTACCGCGAGGATGCCGTGCTTGACTATCCGCAGTCGGGTGAGCGGATTCACGGTCGGCGAAACATTCAAGAAAGCCGCTCCGTGCAGCCAAACAAGAAGCGTTTTTGGGTTCGGCGAATTGTCGGCAGCGGCGATCTCTGGATTACTGAATTCATCCTCAGCTATGACGGCATCCCCTCTTATGCGGTGAGCATCATGGAATTCCGCGAAGGGCTGGTGGCCAACGAAACGCAATATTTCGCCGACCGGTTCGATCCAGCGCCCTCGCGAGCGCACCTTGTTGAGCAGGTGGGTCAAAACACGTCAGCCTAAGATGCCTCCGCTGCGCGTGGAGCGAATTCCGAGGGGATTGATTCAACTCCTGCGGTGTCTCGCCGACGGGCGCCCCTTCTCCGCGAGATCGACTGGTAGCTGGCTTCCAATGCGGTTGTTCGAGGCCTGAAGACGGGCTAGACAAATTTAGCCGTTGAAGCCTTTTCACGCCGCCCGACAGGGAGAGGGCCGAAGGCCGTATAGCGAGGGGATTATGGACGACACCATCAAGTATCAATTGGACGAAAATCACATTCCGAAGGTCTGGTACAATATTCAGGCCGATCTGCCGAAACCGCCCCCGCCCGTTCTGCACCCGGGTACGAAACAGCCGATCGGCCCCGACGATCTTTCGCCGCTGTTTCCAATGTCATTGATCATGCAGGAGGTGACGACGGAGCGCGAAATCGAAATCCCCCAACCCGTCCGTGACATCTATCGCATGTGGCGTCCGACCCCGCTCGTTCGCGCTCGCGCCCTTGAGAAGAAGCTCGGGACGCCGGCAAAGATCTTCTACAAGAACGAGGGTGTAAGTCCGGCAGGCTCCCACAAGCCGAACACCGCCATTCCTCAGGCCTTTTTCAACAAGGAAGCCGGAGTGAAGCGATTGACCACCGAGACCGGCGCCGGCCAGTGGGGCTCATCGCTGGCACTCGCGGGCTCCATGTTCGGACTCGAGGTCGTCGTCTACCAGGTACGTGTCTCCTTCGATCAGAAGCCTTACCGGCGTGCGTTGATGGAAACCTACGGCGCGACCTGCCTTCCATCGCCGTCCAACACGACGGAGTTTGGCCGGAAGGTTCTTGCCGAACGGCCGGATCATCCGGGATCGCTCGGCATTGCCATTTCGGAAGCCGTCGAGATCGCCGCCAAGGATCCCCAAACCAAATATGCGCTCGGCTCGGTCTTGAATCACGTCATGCTGCATCAGAGCGTGATCGGCCAGGAGGCGATGGAGCAACTGGCCATGGCGGATGCCTGGCCCGACGTTGTCATTGGTTGCGCCGGCGGCGGATCGAATTTTGCCGGCATCGCCTTCCCCTTCATTGGCAGGGGATTGCAGGGCAAGGCGAAGAAACCGCGCATCGTCGCGGTAGAGCCGGCTGCCTGCCCCACACTGACCCGCGGCAAATACGCTTATGATTTCGGTGATACCGGCCATTTGACGCCGCTCGTCAAGATGCACACGCTCGGCTCCAACTTCACGCCGCCTGGCTTCCACTCGGGAGGCTTGCGCTATCACGGCATGTCGGCGCTCGTGTCGCATCTCAAGGAGCTCGGCGAGATCGAGGCGGTCGCCTACCAGCAGCGAGGATGTTTCGACGCGGCCGTGGAATTCGCCCGCTGTGAGGGCATCGTGCCTGCTCCGGAATCGACGCACGCCATAAAGGCGGTCGTGGAAGAAGCGCTACGCTGCAAACGCGAAGGACGGGCCGAGACGATCTTGTTCAACCTCTCCGGTCACGGCCATTTCGATATGGGCGCCTATATCGACTATTTCTCCGGCAAGTTGCAGGACGTGACTTACGACGAAGGCGAACTGGCCAAGTCCATCGCCGAGCTACCGCAGGTTGCCTGATACGCTTCCGCGCAAGCTTGGATACGCTTCAGCCGATTTGCCTCTCTCGGGCAAATCGGGACCCCTCACTCAGCTGTCATACCCTGTGCGTCCGGCAACCTGGCCGGGAACGAAGAGGCTTATGTCAGGGTGATTTTCAGGCGAGGTTGTGGCAAGGCTGCCACGCAGCCTGGTAGGCTCGCGCGCTCGCTACAGCCCCAAATACGCCTTGCGCACATCGGGATTGACGCTGATTTCCGCTGCGGGCCCCTGCATCAGCACACGGCCGGTCTGCAGGATGTAGGCGCGGTCGGCGATTTCCAGGCATTCGGCCATGCGCTGCTCGACGATCAGCACGGTCATACCGGCGTCGCGGATGCGTTTTACTGCTTGGAAGATCTCGTCGACCAGTTTCGGCATGATGCCCTGAGACGGCTCGTCCAGCATCAACAGGTGCGGCCGCGTCATCAGGGCGCGTCCGATCGCCAGCATTTGCTGCTCGCCGCCGGAGAGGGTTTCGGCGCGCTGCTCCAAGCGTTCGGACAGGCGCGGAAATAATCTGAACACGAGCTCGAGCGGCTCATCGCGGTTGCCGTCACCACGATAGAGATAGCTGCCGAGCCGCAGATTATCGCGCACCGACAGCCGCGGAAACAACCGGCGATTTTCCGGCACATAGGCGATGCCGCAGGCCGTAATCAGGTGCTGCGCCATGCCGTCCAGGCGCTTGCCGTCGAAGATCACGGTGCCCGAGCGCGGCCGTTCGGCGCCGGCGATCGATTTCAGCAGCGTCGATTTGCCCGCTCCGTTGGCGCCGGCGACGCAGACGATCTCACCCTTGCCGACTTCGATCGAGACGGAGGAGATCGCAACCAGGCCCTGATAGGCGGTGGTGACTTCATGCACCGACAGCATGACGATCCCCAAGATAGGCTGCGATCACTTTCGGATCGCGTACAACATCGGCCGGCTTGCCTTCGACCAGCACCTTGCCGAGATCGAGCACGATGGCGCGATCGACCAGCGGCATCACGATCTCCATCACATGCTCGACCATCAGCACGGTGACGCCGGTTTCACGCACCTTGCGCACGAGTTCGACACCCGCCCGCGCCTCGATCGGCGTCAGACCCGTGAGCACTTCGTCGAGCAGGAGCAGCTTCGGCTCGGTCGCGAGCGCCCGGGCCACCTCGAGGCGCCGTTTCTCCGCCGGGACGAGATCGCTCGCGGGCACGTCGGCGCGCGCGGCAAGCCCGGTGAAATCCAGGACCTCGTGAGCTTTGCGGCGGGCCTCGCGCATGACCGTGCTACGCACCAGGACGCCGACAATGACGTTGTCGATGACCGTCATGGTCTCGAAGCTCTTGACGACCTGGAAGGTGCGGCCGATGCCACGCTGGCAACGCTCGGCAGCGCGCATTCGGGTCACGTCCTGACCGTCGAAGAAGATTGATCCTTGCGTGGGCGGCAACACACCCGCGATCAGGTTGAACAGCGTGGACTTGCCGGCGCCGTTAGGGCCGATCAGGCCGACGATCTCGCCACGCCCGACCGAGATCGAGACATCGCTGTTGGCGACGAGACCACCAAAACGCTGCCAGACGCCGCGGGTTTCCAGGAGAGCAGTCATCGCGCCGCTCCCTTGCGCCGTGCGAACAGGCTGACGAGCCCCTGTGGCAGCGCGAGCGAGATGAGGACGATCAGTGTGCCATAGACGATGAGGTCGACGCCGCGTCCCGATCCGCCAATGAAGGAACGCGTCAGTTCCGTGAGCGGGATCAGGATCACCGCGCCGAGCACGGGGCCCCAGAGCGTGCCGATCCCGCCAAGCACGGCCGGCAGCGCCATCAGGAGCGAGAACTGGAAGCCCATGACGCTTTCGGGATCGATGTAGGAGACGAACTGCGCGTAGAAGCTACCGCCAATCGCGACCAGGAAAGCCGAAACCGCTGCGGCCCCCATCTTGGAATTGAACACGACGACCCCGAGGCTTTCCGCAGCTTCGGGATTGTCCTTCACCGCGCGCCACCAGAAGCCCCACTTGGAATCTTCCAGCCACCAGGTGACAAACCAGGCAATGCAGGCGAGCGCCAGCGCGAAATAGAAGTATGGCAATTTGCTGCGGGTGAACTGGAATTTCAACCAGCTGTCGCCGCGCACGGGGATATCAATGCCGAGCGCCGCACCCGCCCAATCCCAGTTCTGAAACAACAACAGCCCGATCTCGGCAATCACGATGGTGGCGATGACGAAGTAGTGCCCGCGCAGCCGGAAACAGAGATAGCCGAGCGCCAACGCAATCGCGGCCGAGATCACCCCGCCCGCCAGCATGCCGAACCATGGCAGCACGCCGAACTTCATGAACAGCAACGCGGTCGTATAGGCGCCGAGCCCGAAATAAAGCGCATGCCCGAGCGAGATCTGGCCGCAATAGCCGGACAGGATGTTCCAGCTCTGCGACAGAGCCGCATACATCAAGGTCAGCACCATGATGTTCTGGACATAGACATCCTTGACAAACAGCGGCACCAGAGCGGCAAGCACCGCAAGACAAGCGGCAATGATCAGTTCGCGGCGGCGGCGGTCGGTAAAACTCTTGTTCATCACATCGACCCGAACAGGCCGCGGGGCCGGATGAAGACGACGAGCAGATAGACGGCATAGATGCCGACCGATTTCAGCGAAGGCGGCAGCGCGAGTGCCGTGATCGCCTCGACCAGACCGACGATGATGCCGCCGGCAAACGCGCCGAACACGCTGCCGAAACCACCAAGCGCAACAGTGACATAGGCGATCAGCGCAAAGGACGCGCCGACGTCCGGATAGACGTAGAAAAAGATAGCCATGATGGCGCCCGCGAGCCCCACCAGCGCCGCGCCCATGCCCCAACCCAGTGCAAACACTTTGTTCCTGTCGATGCCGACCAACGCCACGGCACCCGGATCTTCGCGGGTCGCTTCCAGCGCACGGCCAAAATCGGTGCGGTTGATGAAGAAATAGAGCGCTCCGAACGCCGCGATCGCAACGGCCGCCCCCATGAGCTGCGGCTGCGGCAGGAAGATGCCGGCGATCGATACCGTCTTTCCTCCAAGCCATGAATGGGTAATGCTGCGATAATCCGGCGTGAAGAAGAACTGCGCCAACCCCCGCATTACGATGGCGAGGCCGAAGGTCGAAAAGATCTGCACCATGCCGGCGTTGGCTTTCGCCCGCACCGCAAAGCGGACGATCAACAGATAAACCACGGCGCCCAAGACAAACATCGCCGCGGCGACCAGCGGCGCCGAGAGCAAGGGATCGATCGCGAAGAACGCAAACAAGAAGAAGGTTGCGTACATCGCGATCATCAGGAATTCGCCGTGGGCGAAGTTCACGATGTCCATCAGCCCGAAGATGAGCGCAAGGCCTGCGGCAATCAGTCCGTAGAGCAGCCCCATCAGAAGGCCGCTCGCCAGACTCTGGATGATGGTCTCGGCTGTCAGCACTCTTGCTTCCCCGCCAATCGGCCTATTTCATCGGCCAGATCGCCTCGGCAACCGCGGCCTGCGGTGGGAAGATGGTGACAAACTTGCCGCCGACATATTGCAGGAGCACCGGATCAGCGTCGTTGTTCTGGCCCATCGCATCGAACTTCACGCGCTTCCAAGGCATGATCGTCCGCTCGCCCGGCATGTCGGTCGCGGCCAGTGCCTCGCGGATCTTCTCACCATCGGTCGACTTGGCACGATTGATGGCGTCCGCCATCACGATCAAGCCCATGAACTGGCGCGAGGAGTAGTCGTTCAAGTCCTTGCCCGACTTCTCCCGGTACATCGCGTTGATCTTGCCGACCATTGGCCGCTTGGCCGCAAGGTCGAGCGAGAAAGTGCCGCGCGAGATCACGCCTTCCAGCTTGTCGCCGACGGCGTCATAGAGCGCCTTCTCGGAGAAGCCGGCATCCTGCGCAACGATGGCGTTCGGCTTGTAGCCAAGCTCGGCCATGGTCTTGATCAGCAGGATGCCGTCGGTGGTGTAGCTCGACGGCATCAGCACGTCGGCGTTAGCCGCCTTGAGCTGCTGCACCTCAGCCGACAGCGACGGCGAGTTGGCACGGTATTTGATATCGGTGAGAATCTTGTAGCCGCGTTCACCCGCGAGTTTGACCTGCGAGTTCGCCGAGTCAGTGCCAAAGATCGTGTCTTCGTGGAACAGCGAAAGTGTGTCGATCTTGGTGCCCTTCTTCTTCATGACATCGAGGAAGTCGAACATCGCCCGCGAGAACATCTCGTCATGGGGCGCCGGACGGAAATAGAACTTCAGGCCACGGCGATGCAGGCTCGGCGAGGAGTTGTCGGCCGACAGAAACGGGACCTGATAGCGCTCGCAGACCTGGCTGACGGTGACCGCAACCGCGCTCTGATAGGTACCGATGATGGCGCAGACCTTCTCCTGCGTGATCAGACGTTCGGCCTCGGCGCGGCCTTTCTGCGGATCGGCCTGGTGATCGGCGTACACGAGGCGGACCTTGGCACCGCCAAGGCCCGGCAGGCCCTCGCCTCTCGCCAACGGCAGATCGAAATCGTAGTTCTTGTTGATGATGTCGGCCGCGGTCTCGAACGCCTTCTGCGCGTCGACGCCGATCTGCGCGCTCGAGCCCGACAACGGATAGATCACGCCGATGACAACTTCGGAAGTCTGCGCGCGAGCAGCCAGAGGCATCAACGCGGCGGTTGTGGCTCCCAAGAGCACATCGCGGCGAGTGATGGTCATAGCAAAGTCCTCCTTTTATTTCATTATTGTCAGCTCGATGGAGCAATTGGTGTGCGTGGTAAAGCCCTCAGAAAGTCCAAGGCCTCCGCACTAAATCACGGCCATGTTCCTGTTTCTCAGATCCGTCACCAGCATCAGGCCGGGCGAATGCGTGATCGCAAACGGCACCCTGGCGGCCGATATCACCGATTGCGGGGTGACGCCGCAGGCCCAGAATACGGGGATTTCGTCGGGTTTGACCGGAACCGGATCGCCATAGTCGGGCTTAGCGATGTCCTTGATGCCGATGAGGTATGGATGGCCAAGGTGAACCGGCGCGCCATGCACGGCGGGATAGCGTGAGGTGATCTGTATAGCGCGGATCGCGTCCGCCGGCTTGAACGGTCGCATCGATACCACCATCGGTCCGGCAAACGGATCCGACGGGCTGCATTGAATGTTGGTGCGATACATTGGCACGCGCACCTTGAGTTCGATGTGACGGATCGGCATCCCCTCTTCCGACAACGCCTCTTCGAACGAGAAGGAACAGCCGATGACGAAAGCGATGAGATCGTCGCGCCAATGCCTGATGATGTCGGTCGGCTCGTCAACAACCTCGCCGTCACGCCAGATGCGGTAGCGCGGGACGTCTGTGCGGATGTCGAGATCGGCGCCAAGCGCAGGGATGCGGGGATTGCCGACATCGGATATGCCGATGATCGGGCACGGCTTCGGATTGAGTTGGCAGAAGCGGTGAAAGGCACCGGCGAATTTCTCCGGCAGGATCGCCAGATTGCCCTGCACGAAGCCGGGGGCCACGCCGGCGGTGCTGGCCGCCATGCCGGTTCGGGAGTCCAACCGCGCCTGCAGGCTGGGGAGCATTTTGTTGTTCTGGCCCACCTGCCCTGCTGTCAAAGCAGTCATTTGATCGACCTGCCCATTATCCAGACAGTCAACACTGAACTCTAACCGTAGTATAAAGTTCAATTGTGCTTTGTGATTAGCTTAACCGCGAGCCGGGTCGACCCGCCCGACATCGCTGCTGTCGTGGCCGATCTCGCGGGCCGGTTGACCCAGCGCCGTCCGCGCGCCATTGAACAAGGGCCGCACACGTAATAGTTCAAAACAAATGGAATGATCCATGAACCGAGCCGCAACGAACCTGCAGATCGATTCAGCCCGGCTTTGGGGCACGATTCACGAGACCGCAAAATTCGGAGCGACACCGAAAGGCGGCGTACGACGCTTGACGCTCAGCCAGGAAGACAAGCAGGTGCGCGACTGGTTTCGCAGGGCTTGTGAAGAAACCGGCCTCGAAGTGCATGTCGATGCGCTCGGCTCGATGTTCGGCCTGCGCAGGGGCCGCGATATGTCGAAGCCGCCCGTCGGGCTCGGTTCGCACCTCGACACGCAGCCGACCGGCGGCAAGTTCGACGGCGTGTTGGGCACGCTCGCTGCGCTTGAGGTGGTGCGCACGCTGAATGACGCGGGGATAGAGACCGAGGCGCCGCTCTGCATCGTCAACTGGACCAACGAGGAAGGCTCACGATTCGCACCGGCCATGATGGGCTCGGCCGCTTACGTCGGCGATTTCACCACCGACGACATTCTCTCACGCAAAGATTCCGACGGAGTCACGGTGACGCAGGCGCTTGAGGCGATTGGCTATCGCGGCGACCGTGCGGTAGGTGCACAGAAGCTCGGCTGCTTCGTTGAACTCCATATCGAACAGGGCCCGATCCTGGAGGCGGAGAACAAGACCATCGGCGTGGTCGATTCCGGCCAGGGTGTGCTGTGGTACGA
>JGI24705J35276_12238265_pt1 | contig 18174 bp, 16 predicted proteins | sample TergutNt197P4_FD_35276 | JGI IMG/M metagenome (IMG submission 35276) | reverse complement strand
GCGATCCACGCCGACACCCTGGTGCATCCGGACATCTTCTCCGGCAAATCGGGGCGTAATGGCTCGCACGGCGCCTGCGAATGGGCGGTGGCCTGGACCGCCGATGCGGACGGGTTCCTGTCCTCCTACTGCAACACCGTGCCGACGCCTGACGGCGGCACCCATGAATCAGGCATGCGCAGTGCGCTGCTGCGCGGGCTGAAGGACCATGCCGAGCGCGTCGGCCAGGGCAAGCGTGCGGCCTCTGTCACCTCGGAAGACGTGATGGTAGGCGCGGCCGTGATGCTCAGCGTGTTCGTGCGTGAGCCGGAGTTTCAGGGCCAGACCAAGGACCGGCTCGCGACCGCCGAGGCCCAGCGCATCGTAGAGCAGGCGATCAAGGACCCGTTCGATCACTGGCTGTCCGGCAACCCGAACCAGGCCAACAAGCTGCTCGACTTCGTGGTTGACCGCGCCGAGGAGCGACTGCGCCGCCGCCAGGAGAAGGAAGTCCAGCGCAAAACCGCCGGCAAAAAGGCCCGCCTTCCCGGCAAGCTTGCTGATTGCACCGATGCCGGAACGGAGGGCTCCGAGCTCTTCATTGTCGAGGGCGATTCGGCCGGCGGCAGCGCCAAGCAGGCGCGCGACCGCAAGACCCAGGCTGTGCTGCCGCTGCGCGGCAAAATCCTCAACGTTGCCTCTGCGGGCAAGGACAAGCTGATGGCGAATGCCCAGCTCGCCGACCTCGTTCAGGCGATCGGCGCCGGAACTGGCCCGCATTACCGTGAAGAGGACCTGCGCTATCAGCGCATCGTCATCATGACGGACGCCGACGTCGACGGCGCCCATATCGCGTCACTCCTGATCACCTTCTTCTATCGGCAGATGCCGCGCCTGATCGACGAGGGGCACCTCTATCTGGCGGTGCCGCCGCTCTACAAGCTGACCCATGGCAGCAAGTCGATCTATGCCCGCGATGACGGGCACAAGGACGCTCTGCTCAAGAGCGAGTTCAACGCCAACGCCAAGGTTGAGGTGAATCGCTTCAAAGGCCTGGGCGAGATGATGCCGGCGCAGCTCAAGGAAACGACCATGGATCCCCGCAAGCGGACCATGCTCCGGGTTGTGCTGCTGGCCGACGACCGCGATTCGACCGCCGACTCGGTTGAGCGTCTCATGGGGACCAAGGCCGAGGCCCGGTTCGCTTTTATTTCGGACAAGGCAGAGTTCGCCAGCGAAGACCTGCTTGACGTGTGACGCAAAAACTCGGCTAACCGTTTGATCGTAAAAAGATATTTATCGGTCGCCGAGGCTGTGCCCATCATGCCACAGTGGAGCGTTTTCTGGTCGGTGTGCCTGTCCCGCAACAGCTTTTCGGTGGGAACCCGCTATAGTTCCGGCAACAGTTACTTCGCGCCTTGCGGCGCTTCTTAATCACCAAGCTACAGGTTGGGATTTGATATGAAAAAGTTCTTGCTCGCTACAACCGCGCTCGCGGCAATGACCGGATCGGTATTTGCGGCTGATCTTGGCGCAAGGCCCTATGTAAAGGCGCCCGTTCCCGCCCCGGTAGCGAACTGGACCGGCTTCTACATCTTCGGTGGTGCCGGTGGTGGCTTGTGGTCAGCCGACAGCAACGTTGTGACCTATCCGGGTGGCCTTGCGGTGACTCGTGATCAGCGGCTCGGCGGCGACGGTTGGTACGGAACGGTCGGTGCTGGTTATGATTGGCAGTTCAACAGCAGGTGGGTGTTCGGTATCTTCGGCGACGGTCAGTTCGGCGATATCCGCGGCTCTCTCACCGACAGTGCCCAAACTTTTGAAGGTCGCGAAAAGCTGAAGACAAGTTATGCAGCAGGTGCGCGGCTGGGCTATCTCGTAGCCCCCAATGTGTTGTCCTACGTAAATGCCGGTTACTCCGGGTCAGACTGGTCGGGCACCACTATGTATAGTCTCGGTGGGAATCCCAATGCCGTGGCCACGACACCGTCATTCAGCCGGAGCGGCTGGTTCGTCGGTGGTGGTGTTGAGAACAATCTTGACTTTTTCGGAATTGCCGCGCCGGGCTGGTTCATGAAGACCGAGTATCGCTCCGCTTACTACGACCGTATCACTCTGCCGGAGTTTAATCCCAACGGGACCCTGAACGGTGCGGCGACTACCTTCAAGCCTTGGGTGCAGACCATCAGCACCTCGCTGGTCTACCGCTTCAACTGGACCGGCCCGGCTGTTTCGAACTACTGATCGAACCCCGGTTATCGACATCAAAGCCCCGGCATCGACCGGGGCTTTTTTGCTGTCATGTTGATGCCAGGAATGGAACAGCGCGATCGACACCAAGAGTCGCTGCGGACACCAAGGTACCGATCGACTGTGGCTTTTCGGTCATGGGTTGGCGCGGCTCTATCCTTGCGCAGCAAGCGTCTCGAAGGATGAGGCAGCCACGAGCTTCATGGTTCGAGACAGCGCTAAAGCGCCTCCTCACCATGAGGGTTTGCCCCAGTAAGATCAGCTGTTAGCGCCGGAAGCTCTTGACCTCGGACACACTGCCGTCGCGGTAGGTCAATTCGACTGAGATGAACTGCGTCGACGGCGGAAGCTGCAGATAGGGCTTCGCGTTGCTCGGAATGGAGCCGGGATCACGCATGTCGCACGACGGCATATTCAACACTTTATCCGGCACGGTGGTATCGATGCCGATGCGCACTTCGCGGATTCCGCAGCGATACGACATCAGGTGCGTGTAATAGACAAGCAGGCCATTAAATTGGCGGAACGCCAGCCAGCTCCCGGCGGTCATGTCAAGAATCTTGCGCTGCTCGCGGACAAGAGCAGCCTCCGGGTCGAACCTGATCGGAAACGGCCCCTGCATATCGCCGGCCGCGTCGACGTAGCGCAGCTGGATCGTCGCCGCTGGCGCGTCGGCAGGAAGCTCGATCGCGGAATTAGGCATACGCTTGCGGGTGCGCGGATCCAGCGTGTCCAGAAATCCGGTCTCGCGGAAGTCTCCGGTATCGCCGATGCGCCACGAAATGCCGAGCGCTGGGTCGGCAATTGAGAACACCACGGTCCAGCCGCCATTGTGGCGCGAGAAACTTGCGATCGGCGCGGTGACGGCATCTTCCTTCGGCGTCTGCGGCACGTGCACCGGCGGCAACGCCGCAACCTGTTGCGGCTGCGGGTCCGGCCTGACCGTGCCAGCACCGCTCTTCGTCGCACCGTTGAGGAATACGTCGTCGACCATCTGATCGAAATAGGCCGGGATCTGCTTATGCCCCACCGTCTCGGCCATTTCACTGACCGTCCGGCGCGTTTGTTGGGCCACCTGCACCAGGTTCATACCGGGTTCGAGCAGCGCCTTGGAAAAGGCCCGCGTGAACACCGAATTAGGATTGGTGTCGTCGATCGATAACCGGTCCAACGCAGTCTGCCGCGGACCGGCCGAGAATACCGAGAATACGCCTTCGGGCAGTTGCGTCAGCGGGGCAAGCCCGCCGCCACCAGCAACGGCGCGCGTTCCCGACCGCTCGAACGGATTGTTACGGCAGGCATCGAACACCAGAATCGAGGTACGTGCCCTCCTGTTCTGCAGCCGCTCGATGATGCGGTCGGCGAGGATCGACGCGTCACGCACCAATTCCTCCTGACCTTCGGTTGCAGCCGGCATATCAACCGGTAGAAGGTAGTTCTGCCCGCCGACCTCGAAGCCATGACCAGCATAGAAGAAGAATGCGGTGTCACCCGGCTCAATCGCCTTGTCGAAGGCAAGCAGCGTCTCGGAAAACTGCTGACGATTCTGGTTCTCGGCTACCATCACGCTGAAGCCGAGCTGTTTCAGCGTGTTGCCCATGGTCCGGGCATCGTTGACGGCCTTCTGCAGCTTCGAAACATATCTGTAATTGTCGTTGCCGACGACGAGCGCGACCCGCTTTTCGGCATATGCAGGTGCGGCCAGTACGGCGAGGCAAGTCACCAGGACCCCGGCCAATGCCCTCCAAGAAAAGCCGCTCCTCATCTGAGTTCCCCGCCTTCGACCTAAACCCGCCCGCCGTGCAAGCGGCCCTCCGTCGTAGTCTGTAAAACGCAATGGCGCAAAGGTTCAACCGGACCGCTCCAGGAACTCCAAAACAGACAATTTCCGCAAAAACATTAGGCTTTCAAGGAGCTTCCGACAGTTGCTCCATTGACTTTGGCTGATTCGCCCCTATGTTCCGGCCGACGCGGCTCGGTGTCGAAGCGCGATTCCTGAGCTTGCCGCTTGTCAGCGTAAGTCAAGCACCCCCAGCTTCTCTCGAAAGCGCGCCGTTTTGGGGTGGAACGCGACGGCCTTTTTTTACCCTCGATTCCGAACGGCGGTTTCGACTAGAGGCTCAATGTCTTTCTCCAATCTCGGCTTGTCCGACAAGGTCCTCGCCGCAGTTGCGGCCACCGGTTACACCCACCCTACCCCCATTCAGGAACAAGCAATTCCGCATGTGCTGGCCCGCCGGGACGTTCTCGGCATCGCTCAGACCGGCACAGGCAAGACCGCAGCCTTTGTGCTGCCGATGCTCACCATCCTCGAAAAGGGCCGCGCCCGCGCGCGCATGCCGCGCACGCTGATCCTCGAGCCGACCCGAGAGCTTGCTGCGCAGGTCAAAGAGAATTTCGACCGCTACGGCGCCGGCCAGAAGCTCAACGTCGCGCTCTTGATCGGCGGCGTCTCGTTCGGCGACCAGGATTCCAAGTTGACGCGCGGCGTTGACGTTCTGATCGCAACCCCGGGCCGGCTGCTCGACCACACCGAGCGCGGGGGCCTCCTCCTCACAGGCGTCGAACTGCTCGTTATCGACGAAGCAGACCGCATGCTCGACATGGGCTTCATTCCGGACATCGAGCGCATCTGCAAGCTGGTGCCCTTTACGCGACAGACACTATTCTTCACCGCAACCATGCCGCCGGAGATCCGACGGGTTACCGAAGCCTTCCTGCACAACCCACAGAAGGTCGAGGTCTCGAGGCCCGCAACGGCGGCCGTCACCGTGACGCAATCGCAGGTGCCCGCAGGGCGCGAACCCCGCGAGAAGCGCGTGGTGCTGCGGCGCCTGCTCCGCGAAGCCAAAGATCTTAAAAACGCAATCATCTTCTGCAATCGCAAGCGCGACGTCGCCATTCTTCACAGATCGCTGCAGAAGCACGGCTTCAGCGCCGGAGCGCTGCACGGCGACATGGACCAGCCGGCGCGCATGGCAGCCCTTGATCAATTCCGCAGGGGCGAACTGCCGCTCCTGGTCGCCTCCGACGTGGCCGCACGTGGTCTCGATATTCCCGAAGTCAGCCACGTCTTCAATTTCGACGTCCCCCACCATCCCGACGATTACGTTCACCGCATTGGTCGCACCGGGCGCGCGGGCCGCGCCGGCACCGCGATCTCCCTCGTCACCTCCCACGACCAGAAATCCATGGCGGCGGTGGAAAAGCTGATTGGCCAGACCATCCCTTTGGTAGAGGGCGACTACGCGGTCGAAGCATCGGAGCCTGCAAAGAGCAAACGCGAACCGCGCAGCCGGGATCGTGCGCGCGGCGGACGCAAGCCTCGCGGACAGGAACCAAGCAACGAGGCAAAACACACCTCTCGCGAACGCGACGACGGCTCACAGAACGCACGGACAGATTCCGTGCCTTCGATCGGCCGCCCCCAACGGCGCCGCGTCCAGCGTGATGTCGATTCCGAACCGGCGGATCATTCGCATCTTCCGGCATTTCTGCTACGGCCAGTCCGATCACGCGCGGGCGCGTAAACGCACCCGTTTCGGCTGCTTCTTCGCTTTCGGCTTCTTTCCGGCGGATGTCGCCTCCGCCGCCTTTTTCACCGCTTTCCGAGACTTCGGCCGCTTCTTCAGCGCCGCGCGCTGGGCCGCCGCAAGTGCCGCGCGCGCCCATGTCGCGAGCTCTTCGGAGTCATCGAACAGACGCGCCGGCAATTGCCAGTACGAGTTCACCGTGACGGTCTTCGCGCGAGTCTGGTATTCGAACGGTTTGGATCCCTCAGCCTCGAACTGGGAAATGGTTTGCGCATCAGCCCGGAAATAGAGCCCGGCGCGCAACGCCAACGCAAAGTTGATCCCATCGACCGAAATGCCGAAGCCGGAGAACATCGGTCGAATGGTCACTGGGCCGAAATCGGCAAACAAGTCGATCAGGAATTCGCGGTCCATGGCGGGTGCCCCCTCGGTGCCGCTTCAGTTTATCGACCTTATCCTGAGAAACCACCGTTCAACTGGTACTGCCGGAATCTGACAGTAGCGCGCTCTAGGATTTTCTCCCAAGTACCGTAGCAAACCGCGCCGCAATCAAGCCATGTCGCACGCTACATTAGGAAAAGAACGCGGCATAAAGAGACGACACGATCTACGACCAGCCATACGGAGACCATCATGAATTTATCAGGAAGCTGTAGCTGTGGAGCGGTCACGTATACCTGCTCTACCCCACCCGTCATGTCGGGAAACTGCCATTGCCAGGAATGCAAGAAAGCCAGTGGGAGCGGATATGCTCCGACCTTCTTCGTCCCCGAAAACACCATTTCCATTCGCGGAGAGGTGAAATGGTACGAACGAAAAGGTGATAGCGGCCAGCCGGTGAAGCGCGGTTTCTGTCCGCAATGCGGCTCCCAGCTGTTTGGCAGGCCCGGCCTCATGCCGCAGCTGGTCGCCGTCCGTGCCGGCTCTCTGGATGACCCCACACAATACCGGCCGCAAGTCGACATCTACACCAGCGGCGCACCGGCATGGGATTACATGGATCCCGCGCTTCCGAAGTTTCCGAAGGCGCCGCCCATGGGGGCCGCTCCCAAGGCGTGACACGGTCTCAACGACACGGTGCCTATGCGGCATTGCATGCATAGGGTGCCGGCCGCCGAAGTCCATCAATCCCACTCAGCACCCGAGCAGTTACTTCTTCTTGAGGAGCGGTGATCAATAACGCAGGAGGAGTGGAAGCTCCCTTCAGGGGGCTTTTTCCTGCCGGAATTCGGAGAGAGTGCAAAACAGCGGGCGCGAATGGTCACAAGACCATTGCAGATGAACTGGCAGGCAGGTCAGGCTCCGATTGAAGCTCAGCCTTCAACCTTCGCGGGCTTCAATTCCACCGACTCGCCGCAACCACAGGCCGACACCTGGTTTGGGTTGTTGAAGACAAACTGCGCCTGCATCTTGTCGACCTTGTAGTCCATCTCGGTGCCGAGCAGGAACAGCACAGCCTTGGGATCAATCAGGATCTTGACGCCCTTGTCCTCGACGACCTCGTCGGTCGGCCGGATCTCATGGGCATACTCGACGGTGTAGGATTGCCCCGCGCAACCTCCGTTTTTTACACCGACGCGCAGCCCGACGATCTCGGAATCGGCACGCTTGGTCAGTTCAGTAACGCGCTGGGCGGCAGCATCCGTCAGCCGCAAGACCTGCGGACGGGGCCGCAGCTTCGGCTTGGATGTTTTAATCGTGGGTGCGTGGGTCATGTCGTCCATGTGGTCAACCCTCATGTGTTCAATGCCACAGCAAAGTTCAATGCCATCCGCGAAAGCAAAGCGCTCGCGATGAAACGCTTCACCACATATTGAGCACGAGGCGGGCCTCGTCGCTCATCCGCTCCGGCGACCAAGGTGGCTCCCAAACAACCTTGACGTCGACGACGCCGACGCCGGGAACGCTCGCCACCGCATTCTCCACCATCGTCGGCAACTCGCCAGCCGCCGGGCAGTTCGGCGTCGTCAACGTCATAATGACGTCAACCGAACGGTCATCCTTGATCTCGACCCTGTAGATCAAGCCGAGCTCATAGACATCAGCCGGGATTTCCGGATCGAACACGGTCTTCAGCGCCGCGATGATTTCGTGGCTTAACCGTTCGGTCTCCTCTGGTGGCAACGCCGAATGCGTTTCCATCGGAGGGGATTTGATTTCGGCCGTATCGATCATGCGAACAATTCCCGCGCCTTGATCAGTGCCTTTGTCAAATGGTCGACTTCTTCACGGGTATTATACATCCCGAACGACGCGCGACACGTAGCGGTCACGTTGAATCGCTCCAAGAGCGGCATCACGCAATGCGTCCCGGCGCGCACCGCGATCCCCTGCCGGTCGATCACAGTCGCAACATCATGCGGATGCGCGCCTTTCAGCTCGAAGGAGATCACCGGCCCCTTGCCGCGCGCCGTTCCGATCAGCCGCAGCGAGTTGATTTCCCGCAGACGTTCCTGGGCGTAGGTGAGAAGGTCGTGTTCATGGGCGGCGATACGTTCCTTGCCGACTGAACCGACGTAATCGATGGCCGCCCCCAGCCCGATCGCCTCAACGATCGCGGGCGTTCCCGCCTCAAACTTATGCGGCGGATCGCCATAGGTAACCCAATCCCGCGCGACCTCACGGATCATCTCACCACCGCCATTATAGGGGCGCATTGCGACGAGGTGCTCGTGCTTGGCGTAGAGCGCGCCGATGCCGGTCGGCCCGTAGAGCTTGTGGCCGGTGAAGATGTAGAAGTCGCAGTCGATATCCTGCACATCGATCGCGAGGTGAACGGCGGCCTGGCTGCCGTCGACCAGCACCGGAATGCCGCGGGCGTGGGCCAGCTTCACCACATCCTTCACAGGCACGATGGTGCCGAGCGCATTCGACATCTGGGTGATCGCGACCAGTTTGGTGCGCGACGTCAGCAGCTTCTCGAACTCGTCGATCAGGAAGTTGCCTTCGTCGTCGACCGGCGCCCACTTGATGACAGCCCCATGCCGCTCCCTCAGGAAATGCCAGGGCACGATGTTGGAGTGGTGCTCCATGATCGAGAGGACGATCTCGTCACCTTCCCCGATATTCGGCTCTCCCCATGACGAAGCGACTAGGTTGATCGCCTCCGTCGCATTGCGGGTGAAGATGATTTCCTCGCTCCGGCGAGCGTTGAGGAACTGCGCGACCTTGGCACGGCCGCCCTCATAGGCCTCGGTGGCGGCATTGGCGAGGTAATGCAGCCCGCGATGCACATTGGCATATTCGCCGATGTAGGCCCGGCTCATGCGGTCAAGCACGGCCAGTGGCTTCTGTGCCGAGGCCGCGTTATCGAGATAGACCAGCGGCTTGCCGTGCACCTGCATCGACAGGATTGGGAAATCCTGTCGAATGCGAGCAACGTCGTAACTGCCGTTGCTGACCGCGGGATGCATGCTCATTTCCGCGTCTCCAGCCAGCGTTCCGCCATGGCGATGATATGTTCGCGCAGGTCGTCATCGGCGATCTGCTCGATGGCCTCACCGACGAACGCCTGGATGAGAAGCGCTTGCGCTTCCTTTTCAGGGAGGCCGCGCGCTCGAAGATAAAACAGCAAGGTCTCGTCCAGCGCCCCTGCCGTTGCTCCATGACCGCAGGAGACGTCGTCGGCGAAGATTTCCAGTTCCGGCTTGTTGTCCGCTTCTGCTTCGTCGGACAGCAGCAGCGCCCTCGTCATCATCTTGCCGTCGGTCTTCTGCGCATCGGGCCGCACGATAATGCGGCCCTGGAACACCGAATGCGCGCGGTCATCGACGACGGCACGGAAGATTTCGCGGCTGGTGCAGCCGGGCACCGCGTGATCGACGACCAGCGTCGTGTCGCCGTGCTCGGTCTTCCTCAGGAGGTTGACGCCATTGATGGAGAGATCGCTCCCCTCACCGGCCAGCGTAATAAAACCCTGCAGACGGCTGACCACACCGCCGGTGGTCATGTTGAAAAAATTGAGCTTGGTGTCGGCACCGACCGTGACGATCTGGGAGGTGATGTTCACAGCGTCCGGCGCATCGTCCATCAGACGGATATGCGAGACGTCGGCCCTGTCGCCAATCGAGAGGGTGACGGTGTCGCTGACCTGATAGGCACCGACTTTCCCTGCCGCAACAAAACTCTCGATAACGGTCACCTTCGTGCCGCTGCCGATGCACAGCCGCGAGCGGGTGAATGCCGACGCCGTGGCGACTGTGGCGACATGAATAATCTGGATGGGGGCGGAAACTTGCGTACCGTCGGCAATCGTGAGCACGATGCCATCGGTCGCCAATGCCGCGTTCAGCGAGATTACCGCGTCAGTTGAGGCGGTTTGCAGGAAATCGCCACTGGCATCACCCTCCAGCACCTCGCGCAGCGTCTTGATATCAGCCTCAGCTGCAAGCGCAGCCAAGTCGGACAAGCCGGGCGCGAACACGCCGTCCACCAGTACGAGGCGGTGCACGCCGGGAAGCGCCTGCGCCTTCACCGCCTCACCGGCAAGCGCGAGCGCAGCTGCGTCTGGCGCGGGCGCGAGCGGCAGCACTTCGCGCACCAGCGCCCGCAGGTCGGTGTACTTCCAGTCCTCGATCCGCCGATGCGGCAGCCCCAGGCGCTCATAGACCTCTAACGCCTCGCGTCGAGCCTCTGCGATTTTCGCCGTACCCGGCAACCGGCCCTGCGCGGACGCGAACAGATCGCTTACCGCACGGCTGGTCCCGGTCTTTGCCAAAGCAACATTCATCACGAAACCTGTCTGCTCACGCGGCGCTCTCGAATTGGGCGTAACCTTCAGCCTCCAACTCCAGCGCCAACTGCTTGTCGCCGCTCTTCACCACTCGGCCGCGCGACATCACATGCACGAAATCGGGCACGATGTAGTTCAGGAGCCGCTGATAGTGGGTGATGACCACCATGGCCCGCTCGGATGAACGCAGCGCGTTGACACCGTCGGCCGCAATCCTGAGAGCGTCGATGTCCAGCCCCGAATCCATCTCGTCGAGAATGCACAGGCTAGGCTCGAACAGTGCCATCTGGAGCACCTCGTTGCGCTTCTTCTCGCCGCCGGAGAACCCGACGTTGACGCCGCGCTTGAGCATATCCTGCGGAATATTTAACGATTTGGAAACCTCACGGACCTTCTTCAGAAAGCTGGGTGTGGAATATTCGCTCTCGCCGCGCGCCTTGCGCTGCGCGTTCACCGCGGTGCGCAGGAAGTTCATGGTCGCAACGCCGGGAATTTCGACCGGATACTGAAACGCCAGGAACACGCCCTTCGCGGCGCGCTCTTCCGGCTCCATCTCCAGAAGATCCTCACCCTTGAACAGGATCTGGCCGTCCGTGACTTCGTAACCGGGCTTGCCGGCTATGACGTGGGAGAGCGTCGATTTGCCGGAGCCGTTCGGCCCCATGATCGCGTGGACTTCCCCCTCGTTCACAGTCAGCGTCAGCCCATGGAGAATCTCGCGATCCTCGACACGAACCTTCAGATCTTTCACTTCAAGCAATGGCATTTCTTGATTTCCAATTCTGTTCAGGTGAGCCGAAGGGTGCGCATGCGCAACTTAAGGGGACGGATGGACTATCCGACCGATCCTTCGAGTGAAATCGAGATCAGCTTCTGCGCTTCCACTGCGAACTCCATCGGCAGTTGTTGCAACACGTCCTTGACGAAGCCGTTGACGACGAGGCCGACGGCCTCCTCCTGGCTCAAGCCTCGCTGGACGCAGTAGAACAGGACGTCCTCCGAAATCTTCGAGGTCGTCGCCTCATGCTCGAAGGTGGCCGAAGAGTTCTTGGCTTCGATATAGGGCACGGTATGCGCGCCGCATTTGTCGCCGATCAGCAGTGAATCACAGGCCGTGAAGTTGCGCGCTCCACTCGCCTTGCGGTGGGCGGTGACAAGTCCGCGATAGGTGTTCTGCGATCGGCCAGCAGCGATACCCTTGGAGATAATCCGGCTCGTGGTGTTCTTTCCGAGATGGAGCATCTTGGTGCCGCTATCGACCTGCTGATAGCCGTTCGAAATTGCGATCGAGTAAAACTCACCCCGCGAATTGTCGCCGCGCAGGATGCAACTCGGATATTTCCAGGTGATGGCCGAACCGGTTTCCACCTGGGTCCAGGAGATCTTTGAATTGGCGCCGCGGCAGTCACCTCGCTTGGTGACGAAATTGTAGATGCCGCCGAGCCCTTCCGAGTTGCCGGGGTACCAGTTCTGCACTGTTGAATATTTGATCTCGGCATCGTCAAGCGCCACGAGTTCGACCACGGCCGCATGCAGCTGGTTCTCGTCGCGCTGCGGCGCGGTGCAGCCCTCGAGATAGGAGACGTAGGCACCCTTGTCGGCGATGATCAGCGTCCGCTCGAACTGGCCGGTGTTGCGCTCGTTGATGCGGAAATAGGTCGACAGCTCCATTGGACAGCGCACACCCGGCGGCACGTAGACGAACGAGCCGTCGGAGAACACCGCCGAGTTCAGGGTGGCGAAGAAATTGTCCGATGTCGGCACCACGCTGCCGAGATATTTCTGCACCAGTTCCGGATGCTCACGGATGGCTTCCGAGATCGGCATGAAGATCACGCCGGCCTTTTTCAGCTCCGCCTTGAAGGTGGTGGCGACTGAAACCGAGTCGAACACGGCGTCGACCGCAATCTTGCGCGCGGACAAACCCTGTTCGCCCGACTTCGGTTCAACGCCTTCAAGCACCGCCACTTCCCGCAAGGGGATGCCGAGCTTCTCGTAAGTCTTCAGGATCTCCGGGTCGATCTCGTCGAGCGAGGCAACCGACTTCTTCGGCTTCGGCGCCGCGTAATAGTGGATATCCTGATAGTCGATCTTTGGATAATTCACCCGCGCCCAGGTCGGCTCCGTCATGGTCAGCCAGCGGCGAAACGCCTCCAGCCGCCATTGCAGCATCCAAGTGGGCTCGTTCTTCTTCTGCGAAATGAATTTGACGATGTCCTCCGATAGTCCCTTCGGGGCCTTCTCGGAGTCGATGAGGGTCTCAAACCCATATCGATACTGGTCGACGTCGATACCGCGAACGCGATCGACCGTCTCTTGTACGGCTGGCATCCCATTCCTCCGCTCGCGGTTTCAAGGACCGCGGTGGAACTATCTAGCGAAACTCTAATACCGTATTCTTAGGACGGAAAGAACATCCTTAGAACCGTTCAAACCGTGGTTCGTTGCACTTACTCAAATAAGGTCCTCGAAAGCCTTCGCCAACCCTCCAAACAGCGATCAATGTCCGCCTCGGACGTGGACCAGCCCAGGCTGAGCCGTACGGCTCCTTGGGCCATATTGGGGTCGAAACCCATCCCCTGAAGCACATGCGATGGCTTAACCTTACCTGAGGAACAAGCGGAACCGGAGGAAACCGCAATCCCTTCCAGATCAAAGCCGATTACGGTGGTTTCGGCCTTCAGACCGGGGGTGGTGAACAGGGTCGTATTCGGCAGGCGCGGAGTGTCCGCCGAAAACACCAAAACATCGGCATCTTGGCGCAGACCATTTTCCAAACGATTTCTGAGCTTTTCGAGCCTCTCCGCATCCTTCGCCATAGATTGGAGACCGGCCTTCAGCGCCGCACCGAAGCCCGCGATATCGGCGACGTTCTCGGTTCCCGCCCGCCGCCCAAGCTCCTGCCCGCCGCCGCGCAGAAGCGGCTCAAATCCCAAGAGCCCTTCGGCCAGAACCAGCGCCCCGACGCCCTTGGGACCGCCGACCTTATGTGCCGAGAAACTTGCAAGATCGGCGCCTACTTCGTTGATATTGAAAGGAATCTTTCCAAGCGCCTGGATCGCATCGACATGCAGAAGGCCGCCTGCCGCATGGACGATCTCGGCCGCCTTCGCAATCGGCTGCAGCGCCCCAGTCTCGTTGTTGGCCGCCATGATCGACACCAAGGCTGGCGCGCCCACCTGAAGCAGTTCCCTGAGGTGACCGAGGTCCACAACGCCCGATCGCGTCACGTGAATGCTGTTAATCGCCTCCAGGGGAAAGCGCCCACCAGCCAGCACCGAGGCATGCTCGACGGCCGACACCAGAAGCCGCTGCACTGGTCCGCCTCGCGCGCCGCGCAGACCAGGCACCAGCGCCAATGCATTGGCTTCGGTTCCGGCCGACGTGAAAATCACGTTCCGGGGCAGCGCACCGACGGCATCCGCCAATACCGCACGCGCCTGCTCGACCAAACGCCGCGCCTCGCGCCCTTCGGCGTGGACTGAGGAGGGATTACCCACGATGTCCCAGGCCGCAGCCATCGCCTGCCGTGCTTCGGGACGAAGCGGCGTGGTCGCATTCCAGTCGAGATAGACGCGGTTACTGACCATGATCTTTCCAGGACAGGCTAACATCTTGAATGCACTGGAAGATGTTCAAGATGCTTGCTTTTTGCCCCTCGCTTTATGTTAGAAGACAGGCACCAATTCGCTAGGCGCTATCCGCATATCATCCGGCCGCGCCAATCACCCTTTCTTTCCAGCGAGGCTCGCGCAGCGCAAGTCAGCGGGCTCGGAACCATCTGGGCTGACGCCGTAGGGATTACCAATGCCTGAAGTGATTTTCACCGGCCCGGCGGGCCGTTTGGAAGGCCGTTACCATCCGGCCAAGCAAAAGAACGCCCCGATCGCGATGGTGCTGCATCCGCACCCGCAATTCCGCGGCAACATGAATCATCCGATCGTCTACCAAGTGTATTATGCCTTCGTAGCACGCGGCTTCTCAGTACTCCGCTTCAATTTCCGTGGCGTCGGCCGGAGCCAGGGCTCATTCGACCACGGCGCCGGCGAACTGTCCGATGCCGCATCCGCCCTCGACTGGGCGCAGACCATCAACCCTGAAGCGCGAGCCTGCTGGGTTGCCGGCTTTTCATTCGGGGCCTGGATCGGCATGCAGCTCCTGATGCGCCGGCCGGAGGTGGAAGGTTTCATCTCGATCGCGCCGGAGCCGAACCGCTACGACTTCTCCTTTCTCGCACCCTGCCCGTCTTCCGGCCTGATCGTTCACGGCGAAAAGGACATCGTGGCCCCCGCGAAAGACGTCAACACGCTGGTTGAGAAGCTGAAGACACAGAAGGGCATCGTCATCGACCAGCAGACGATTCCAGGCGCGAACCATTTCTTCGAAGACAAGATGGAGCCGCTGATGGAAACGATCACGGCCTATCTCGACATGCGACTGGCCAACGTCCGGTAGGCTGGTCCGCCGTGGGCGCCTTTATTGCGCTGTTGCGTGCCGTCAATGTCGGCGGCACCGGCAAATTGCCAATGAGTGAACTCAAGGCGATGTGCGAGGAACTCGGCTTTTCTGCCGTGCGAACTTACATCGCGAGTGGCAACGTCGTCTTTGGCAGCCGGAAATCGGAAAACTCGATCAAGACAGCGCTCGAGAAGCGGCTGCAGGCCCATGCCGGGGCGCCGATCGGCGTGCTCGTGCGCACCGCCGCCGAGATGGCGGCAGTCCTGGCCGACAACCCCTTTCCCAAGGCAGCACCCAACCGCACCGTCGCGATCTTTCTCGATCGACCGCCGCCGAGCGACACGCTCGCCGGCATTCGTGGCCAGAACGGCGAAGAAGTCCGGCTTGGCCGGCGCGAGATCTACGTGCACTATGGCGACGGCATGGCTTCATCGAAGCTCATCATCCCCGCAGCCAAGGCGGGCACCGCGCGCAACATCAACACAATCGCGACATTGGCCCACATGGCCGCTGAGATCTAAGCGAATGGCGCTACGCGAAGCTGATTCCGTGGTTCTTGAGTGGGATCGTGCGGTAGCGCTTGCCGTTGGCGGCGAAGATGGCGTTGAGCACCGAGGGTGCTGCGACGCAGATGGTCGGCTCGCCCACACCACCCCAGAAGCCTCCAGAGGGCATGATGATCGATTCCACCTTCGGCATCGCCGCAAGCCGCATCGAGTCGTAGTCGGTGAAGTTCGATTGCTCGACGCGGCCGTCCTTGATGGTGATCTCGCCGTACATCATTGCCGTTAGCCCGTATACGAAAGAGCCCTCGATCTGCCGCTCGATCTGAGCCGGGTTGACGACGTGGCCCGGATCAGTCGCCGCGACGATACGGTGAATCCTAAGCTTGCCGTCGGACGAGATCGAGACTTCCGAGCACGCCGCCACATAGCTGCCATAGCCCATGTGCTGGGCGATGCCGCGGAACACGCCTGATGGCGTTGGCGTACCCCAGCCGGCGCGCTCGGCAACGGCGTTGAGCACCGCGAGATGCTTGGGGTGCTTCGACATCAGCTTGCGCCGGAACTCGAGTGGATCGGCCCCAGTGGCATGTGCGAGCTCGTCCATGAAGCACTCGAGATAGATGGCGTTCTGGTTGATGTTGACGCCGCGCCAGAAACTGGGCAGCACATGCGGGTTGCGCATCGCGTGATCGACCACGAGGTTCGGGATCGAGTAACCGATCACCGACTCGCCGCTCGGCGCGAGGCCCTGAAAGACCGCCGGGTCCTTTCCGTTCTGCAGGCGGGACGGCATGATCCCAGCCAGGATCGACTGGCCTGAAATACGGACGTGCAGCGCATCCAAATTGCCATCGGTATCGAAGCCGCCGGTGAGCTTGCACTGCGTGATCGGATGATACCAGCTACGCTGCATGTCCTCTTCGCGCGACCAGATCAGCTTGATCGGCGTGCCGGGCATCTGCTTGGCGATCAGCACTGCTTGCGTCACGTAATCACTGAGGCCACGCCGTCCGAACCCGGTCCCTAGAAAGGTCTTGTGCACCTCACACTTGTCTGCCGGTAGCCCGGATGCTTCACGCACGGCGGCGAGCGCACCTTCCGCGTTCTGGGTCGAGCACCACACCTCGCAGCGCTCGGGCGTGTAGAGCGCGGTCGCGTTCATCGGCTCCATGTTGGCGTGGTTCTGATGGGGATAGGAGTAGACCGCCTCGACCTTCTTGGCGGCTTTAGCGAGCGCCGCCTTGACGTCGCCGACCTCGTTGCCGGTGAAGGCCTGATCGGCCGAGAGGCCCTCGGTGAGCATGTCGTTGATTGTCGACTGTTGCACCTTGGCATTCGGGCCTTCGTCCCAGACGATCGGAAGCTGATCCAGAGCTTGTTTCGCTTGCCACCACGTGTCGCCAATCACCGCGACACCGGCATCGCCCACCTGCACGACTTTCCTGACGCCCTTCAGGCCCTGCACTTTGGCGGCATCGAAGCTCTTCACCCTGCCACCGAAGACCGGGCAGCTCTTGATCGCGGCGGAGAGCATGTCCGGCAGCTTGACATCGATGCCGTACACGATCGAGCCGTCGAGTTTGCCAGCGGTATCGAGCCGCCTGAGTGGCTTGCCGGCGATCGTCCAGTCCTTCGGGTCTTTGAGTGCGATGTCTTTGGGCGGCTCGATCTTCGATGCGGCGGCCGCGACTTCGCCGTAACGGATGCTGCGGCCCGAGGGCTTGTGCGTGATGACGCTCTTTCCGGCGCCGCACTCCGATGCCGGCACATTCCACTGGTTGGCGGCTGCCCGGATTAGCATCATGCGGGCGGCCGCACCGCCCTTTCGTACATAATCCTGCGAGCTACGAATGCCATGACTGCCGCCGGTCATCATGTCGCCCCACACGCGCTGGCGCGCGGCGTTCTGCCCGGCGGTCGGAAATTCGGTCGTCACCTTCGACCAGTCGCATTCGAGCTCCTCGGCGACCAGCTGGGCGAGGCCCGTGAGGGTGCCCTGGCCCATCTCGGAGCGGGCAATGCGGATCACGACTGTGTCGTCCGGCTTCACCACCACCCAGGCATTGACCTCTGGCGTCTCATCCGCGAGCGCTGCGCCGGTGAACGGCACATGGAATCCCAGCGACAAGCCGGCTGCGGCCGTGCCCACCAGGAATGAACGGCGATCCATTTTCGAAATGCTATTCATCGCTGCCTCCCCTACGCGTTGGCGGCTTGGTGGATGGCGGCGCGCACGCGCGGGAATGTCCCGCAGCGGCAGATGTTGGTGATGGCGTCGTCGATCTCTGCGTCAGTCGGCTTTGGCTTTTCGTGCAAGAGCGCTGCAACCGCCATGATCATACCGCTCTGACAATAGCCGCACTGGGGCACGTCGAGGTCGAGCCAGGCCTGCTGCACGCGATGCAACACGCCGTTCTCAGCAAGACCCTCGATGGTGACGATGTTCTTGCCTTCTGCCGTGCTAACCGGCGTCGAGCATGATCGCACCGCCTCGCCGTCGATATGGACCGTGCAGGCGCCACACTCCGCGATGCCGCAGCCATATTTCGTGCCGGTCATACCGAGCTGCTCACGCAATACCCACAACAACGGGGTATCGGGATCAACGTCGACGTCGTGCGCTTTGCCGTTGACGGTGAGACGAGCCATGCATGTTCTCCTCGCGCCGCCTCTGCGAGGCGGCCGTCTGCCAAAATGATCTAGATGTCGGGCGAGC
>JGI24705J35276_12238266_pt1 | contig 18199 bp, 16 predicted proteins | sample TergutNt197P4_FD_35276 | JGI IMG/M metagenome (IMG submission 35276) | reverse complement strand
ACCTTCACCATCACCAATGGCGGTATCTACGGCTCGCTGATGTCGACGCCGATCCTGAACGCGCCGCAGTCCGGCATCCTCGGCATGCATAAGATCCAGGAACGCCCGATGGCAATCGGCGGCAAGATCGAGGTTCGCCCGATGATGTACTTGGCGTTGTCCTACGATCACCGCGTGATCGACGGCAAGGAGGCGGTGACCTTTCTGGTGCGCGTGAAGGAGAGCCTGGAAGATCCGGCGCGGCTGGTGCTGGATCTCTGATCTCCGTGTTCTAGGGTCTGTTGGGAGGCGAACGTGACGGACCGCGCGATGAAGAAGCTGCTCAAGGAGGCCGAGAAACGCGGCTTCGTGACCTTCGAGCAGCTCAACGACGTGCTCCCTTCCGACACCACGTCGCCCGAGCAGATCGAAGATATCATGTCCATGTTCTCGGACAGGGGCATCCTCGTCGTCGAGTCGGACGAGTCCGAGAGCGAGCAGGACGAGGGCGAAGACGAGGCCGGCAACGAGTTTGGTGTCGCGATCGTCACTGGCGGTAGCCGCGGCATTGGCCGCGCCACCGCGATCGCGGCTGCGGAGCGCGGTTTTCGCGTCGTCGTTGGCTATGCCAGCAACCAGAAGGCTGCCGATGAGGTCGTCGCCAGGATTGAAGCCAACCGCGGCAGGGCGATCGCCGTGAGGTGCGACGTCGGTGAGGAGCGCGACATCCTGGCGTTGTTCAAGGCCGCCGATCAGTTCGGCACGCTCAGTGCACTGGTCAACTGTGCCGGCATTGTCGGTGCCACCTCGCGTCTCGAAAGCATGTCAGCGGATCGCATCCAGCGCATGATGGCGGTCAACGTCACCGGCAGCATGCTTTGCGCGCGCGAGGCGGTGAAACGGATGTCGACGCGGCATGGCGGCAGGGGCGGTGTTATCGTCAATCTTTCGTCAGTTGCCGCCAAGCTCGGCTCGCCGAATACTTATGTCGATTATGCCGCCTCCAAGGGCGCAATCGACTCGTTCACTGTCGGTCTTGGCAATGAGGTCGCTGGCGAGGGCATCCGCGTGGCGGCCATCCGCCCCGGTCTGATCGACACCGAAATCCATGCCTCCGGCGGTCAACCGGATCGCGCCCATCGCCTCGCACATACGGTGCCGATGCAGCGCGTCGGTACTGCGGAAGAAGTTGCCAATGCCATCGTCTGGCTGATGTCGGACGAGGCTTCCTACGTCACCAGCGCCATCCTTGACGTGTCGGGCGGGCGCTGATGCCCAAGACAAATTCAGCTAAGGGATTTCTTATGGCTACCTACGATCTCGTTGTCATCGGCACCGGTCCGGGCGGTTATGTCTGCGCAGTGCGCGCGGCGCAACTCGGAATGAAAGTCGCCGTGGTCGAGAAGAATGCCACTCTCGGCGGGACCTGCCTCAATGTCGGCTGCATGCCCTCGAAGGCGTTGCTGCATGCTTCCGAAATGTTCGAGGAGGCCGCGCATTCGTTTGCCAAGATGGGGGTCAGCGTTCCCGCGCCGAAACTTGATCTGCCGGCGATGATGGATTTCAAGCAGCAGGGCATCGACGGCAACGTCAAGGGCGTCGACTTCCTGATGAAAAAGAACAAGATCGATGTCATCCATGGCACCGGCAAGATTCTTGGCGCCGGTAGGGTCGAGATTGCCGGCTCCAACGGCAAGTCGCAGACGATCGAGACCCGGAACATCGTCATCGCCACAGGTTCCGACATTGCGCGGCTGAAGGGGATTGAAATCGACGAGAGTCGCATCGTGTCATCGACCGGCGCATTGTCGCTCGACAAGGTCCCGGAGAGACTGTTGGTCATCGGTGCCGGCGTAATCGGGCTCGAGCTCGGTTCGGTGTGGCGCCGGCTCGGGGCGGAAGTCATGGTGGTCGAATTCCTCGACCGCATCCTGCCCGGCATGGACGGTGAGATAGCAAAGCAATTCCAGCGAATCCTCGAAAAGCAGGGATTTGTATTCAAGCTTGGCACCAAGGTCACAGCCGTCGATACCTCAGGCAAGCGGCTGTTGGTCAAGGTGGAGGCGGCTGCGGGCGGTACGCCGGAAACGCTGGAAGCCGACGTCGTCCTGGTCTGTATCGGCCGCGTGCCCTATACCGAAGGCCTCGGGCTGAAAGAGGCCGGAGTTGCTCTCGACGATCGCGGCCGCGTTCAGATCGATTCTCACTTCGCGACCAGCGTGAAGGGCATCTATGCGATCGGCGACGTCGTTGCCGGTCCGATGCTGGCGCACAAGGCGGAAGATGAAGGCGTTGCGGTGGCAGAGATCCTCGCAGGGCAAGCCGGCCACGTTAATTACGAAGTCATCCCTGGTGTCGTGTATACCACGCCGGAAGTGTCTTCCGTCGGCAAGACCGAGGAAGAACTAAAGCAGGCCGGTGTGGCTTATGCCGTAGGTAAGTTCCCATTTACGGCGAACGGCCGTTCCAAGGTCAATCAAACCACGGAAGGTTTCGTCAAAATTCTTGCAGATTCAAGAACCGATCGCGTGCTCGGCGTACATATTATTGGGCGCGAAGCCGGTGAAATGATTCACGAGGCAGCCGTACTGATGGAGTTTGGTGGCAGTGCGGAAGATCTGGCTCGCACCTGCCATGCGCATCCGACGCGCTCGGAAGCCATCAAGGAAGCGGCGCTTGCAGTCGGCAAGCGGGCTATCCACATGTAGTGCTCGCCCGGAAAGAGGGGGCAAGGAATTCTATGCTGCGCCGCCTTCTTCAGCCCGTCTGGGTTCTGCTCGCAATCGTCTTCCTGATCGAAGCATGGTTGTGGGACCATCTAGAGCCGATTGTGGAGCGGGTTGTCTCGGCAATTCCGCTCGTGGCGTTCAAGCGATGGCTGGTCGACCGCGTCAACGCGCTATCGCCGGCGATGACGTTGATCGTATTTATCGTCCCGATCATTCTGCTGTTTCCACTCAAGCTCATCGGCGTGTGGCTGCTTGCTCACGAATACTGGATGAGCGCTGTGTTCACCATTCTCTTCGCCAAATTCCTGGGCGTCGGCGTCACGGCCTTTGTCTTCGACGTGACCCGCCCAAAGCTGTTGGAGATGGCGTGGTTCGAGAGGCTTTATGAGTTCGTGCTGATGCTGCGGGCGAAGGCCACGGAGCTGGTCGCTCCGGTCAAGCAGAGGGTCAAGGACATCCTCACCAGCAATGGCAAAGGCTGGTTGTCGCGCACGTTGCGGCGGATCCAGCGTTTCCGCAGGAACGTGCAGCAACCGCGCTGATCAAGACATTATAGAGACGCGAGCCTGACCCGGTCAGGCTGACCGCGTTGCAAGGATGTCGCGGTAGAGGGTGGCATAGGCACCAGCCCGATTGCGCCAGGATACATCGGTTGACATGCCGCTTACCTGCAATCTTCGCCAGGTCGGCCTGTCACGGAATACGTGGTTGGCCCTGCGAAGGGCGTCGGCGAGTTTTTCAGATGTGGGCGGCCCGAACTTGAAGCCGGTTGCGGCGTGGCCGGACGTGTCGGCATCGTCAATGTCGACCACCGTATCCTCAAGGCCGCCGACCCGCGAGACGATCGGGACCGCGCCATATTCCAGGGCACAAAGCTGAGTCAGGCCGCATGGCTCGAATCGCGACGGCACGACGAGGGCATCGCAGCCCGCTTGGATGAGGTGGGCGAGGACTTCGTCATAGCCAATCACCACCGAAATGCGTCCGGGATTTGCTCGCGCGGCGGCCTTGTAACGATCCTGGAGGTCGGCATCCCCACTGCCGAGCAACGCGAGTTGCATGCCTTCGCCGAGGATTGTCGAAAGATTTTCAAGCAGGAGATCGAGGCCCTTCTGCCAGGTCAGTCGGCTGATGACGCCGAGCAGGAACGTGTCGGGCGATGGGTCAAGTTTGAGCCGGCGCTGCAGGGCCACCTTGTTCGAGACGCGGAACGGCAATTCAACGGTGCCGAAACGATAGACGATGTGCGGATCGCATTTTGGATTCCAGACCGAGGTGTCGATACCGTTGACAATACCGCTCAAGACGGCGGATCGTTCGCGCAGCAATCCGCCGAGTCCCTTGCCGCCTTCGTCGCTCTGAATCTCTTTCGCATAGGTGGATGATACCGTCGTGATGCGGTCGGCAAATTGCACGCCCGCCTTCAGGAAACTGATCGCGCCATGGTATTCAACGCCATCGATACTGAAGGAGTCCGGCGGCAGGCCAAGCGCGTTCAGCATCTCGTAGGGAAACAGGCCCTGATAGGCCATATTGTGAATGGTCATCACCGTGCCGGGCCGTCGCCTGTTGGCATAGTGCAGATAGGCGGGCGCGAGCCCGGCTTGCCAGTCATGGGCGTGGACGATATCCGGCACGAAGGCGGGAATGGCGCCCAGGCCAATCTCGGCCGCCGCTCGCGACAGCGCAGCAAAACGCAGGCCGTTGTCCTGCCAATCCTTGCCATCCGGCGCGACATAGGGATTGCCGTACCGATCAAACAGATGCGGTGCATCTACTGCAATTATATCGAGCCCGTCACACAAACCGCCGAGCACGCGCGCGGGCCCGCCGAAGAAATTCGGCAGGCGCAGGACTTCATTCGCCTTCTTAAGCGCCTTGATGACATCGGGATATCCGGGCACCAGTGTGCGCATTTCGACGTTATGTGCCCTCAACGCAGCCGGCAGAGCGCCGACCACGTCGGCAAGGCCGCCAGTCTTGATAATCGGATAGACTTCAGAGGCGACGGCAAGAACCCGGGTGGACATCACGTATTGAGCCTGTCGATCATCTGCTGCGTGATGAGGGAGATGCCCTGCGCCGTTGTCCTGAATCGCAGTGCATCGAAGTCCGGATCTTCGCCGACCACGAGACCCTCGGGGATATCCACGCCGCGGTCAATCACGACGTTTCTCAGCCGCGCATTGCGGCCGACATTCACATAGGGGAGGATCACAGCGTTCTCCACGGAAGAATAGGAGTTGATGCGCACGCCAGTGAAGAGCAGCGAGTGGCGCAGCGACGCTCCGGAGATGATGCATCCTCCCGAGACCAGCGAACTGACCGCCTGTCCGCGACGGCCGTCTTCGTCGTGCACGAATTTGGCGGGAGGCGTGATTTCGGCGTATGTCCAGATAGGCCACGAGCGATCGAACAGATCGAGCTCGGGCACCACGTCGGTGAGATCGATGTTGGCGGCCCAGTAGGCATCAACGGTGCCGACGTCGCGCCAATAAGCGCGCGTTTCGCTGCCGGACCTGACGCAGGAGGTCGAGAATTGATGCGCGACGGCGCGACCGTTTTTTACGATGTGCGGGATGACGTTCTTGCCGAAATCATGGCTCGAGTGCGGGTCGTGGGCGTCACGCCTTAGCTCCTCGTACAGGAATTTGGCGTCGAAGACATAAATGCCCATGCTGGCGAGCGACATGTCGGGCTTTCCTGGCATCGGTGGCGGGTCGGCCGGCTTTTCCAGGAAGGTCTTGATGACGCCTTCTTCATCGATATGCATGATGCCGAAGCCGCTGGATTCGGAGCGCGGCATTTCGAGACAGCCGACGGTGACATCGGCACGCTGCTCGACATGCTGCTTCAGCATCAGTTCGTAATCCATTTTGTAGATGTGATCGCCCGCCAGCAGCACGATGTATCTGGCGCCGTGCGATTCGAGGATGTCGAGGTTCTGGTAGACCGCGTCCGCCGTACCGAGGTACCAGTCTGTCTCGGAAACACGCTGGCTGGCCGGAAGGATATCGAAACTCTCGTTGCGCTCCGGCTGGAAGAAATTCCACCCCATCTGCAGATGCCGGATCAGGCTGTGCGCTTTGTATTGGGTGGCGACGGCAATGCGGCGGATACCCGAATTCACGGCGTTGGACAGGGCAAAATCAATGATCCGGGACTTCCCGCCGAAATAGACGGCAGGCTTGGCGCGCCGGTCAGTCAGCTCCAGGAGCCTGCTTCCCCGCCCGCCGGCCAGAACGAAAGCAAGAGCTTGACGTGCAAGCGGTTCATTTCCGATGGTGCTCATGTCGTCCTCGACTCAGCGTAGAGTGCACCCGAACCTTCTCTTGCCGGGCGAGGTGAACGCGCAATGACGGAGATCAATGTTTTCGAGAGTTGTTGGTATGCAAATGCCCCCGTTCAGGGAGCCAAGGAGGTCTCTCAACCCGTTATAGTTGTAATATGCCGCGCCAGTGGATGAGAGGTTGTCATGAAGGCTCTCATGTATATTGCCGAACCGCATTACGTCGCCCGTGCGTCAGTGCAAATGTAGCAGATGCGGCCACCACAGGCCGAGCGCGATCATGCCAAGCCCTGCAATGGTTAACAAACCACTCACCCAGGCCAGCGCCAAGATGCCGGTGATGATGGTGGCTGACGCCAGCACGATGCCGATCTGGAAGGCGGCCGAAGCAAGCTCGAAATGATGATATTTCGCCGTAGCCTGGTCGCGTTCGTGCTCGGCATGCTTCGCCTTCTCCGCGAGTTGCTCGGTGCCTTCGCCGGTCTCCGGCTCGGAGCGGTATCGTGCCGCGGTCTTCTGCCAGTCCTCGATCTGCTTTTGTGCGGCCGCCCTGGCGTCGTCGTCCGTCGCCGCAAGGTTGAACTTGCCTTGCTCAGCGGCGGTCTGAACCACCGTACGGCGGACGCTCTTTGCCTGGAAGAACGCCCAGAGGTTTGAAGCCTCGACATTCCTGCTGATGGATTCGGTCTGCGCGCTCTTGCCGAGCGTTTCCGAGATCGCGAGGAACAGCGCCAGCACGGCGATCAGAAGCGCGATCTTCCTGTTCTGGCTCGATGCGTGTTCGGCATGCTCCGCATGCTCCATGCTTTCATGTGCGCTCATGATCACCCCCTGCCTTGATCCGTCAACGATGGACTGAACCGCTTATCCGGCGCAAGTGCCAGGCGGGTATTTGATCTGATGCTTTAAGGGATTTTTTTGTCGAGCTATCTACGATTCCCGCATGACATTCGCGGAAATCATGGCGTGGGCGCTTTGGCCGATTATCGGCATATTTGTCGTCTTGCTCACGGCGACGAGGGGGACAAAGCTGCAGTGGACAAGCCTGCGGCTATACATAGTGTGGGCCGCTTGCGGTACATTCTTCGTCTACCTTGCTCTCGAGATCCTCTATCATCAAACCTCGATCGTCTGGGTTACGGATAATTTCGTCCTCATCGGGATGTTCGGGCTTCTCGCAATTGGAAAGCTACTTCTACCGGGGAGTAACGCGGGTTCGCCTCCGCTCTCGAAGGCAAGGTTTATCGGATATTTGCTGTTCGGCGTCGTTTTGCTCTGGCTGTCCGCCAATACGCTATATTCGGATTATGCCGAGCCGCGTCTCGTGCTTGAGGGCCAAGTACACAATGTACGTGAGAAGCGCGGCTATCGAAACGTCGAATACCTTGCGGAGATAGGCGGCCACACCGTGAACGCAACGACTCCGGTCTTTGAGCGCCTTAAATCCGAGCCCTATGTGCGCGTCGAAGTGGGGCGCGGCTCGAACTACATCTTTAATATCGAGTACTTGAAAAACCAAGGCAACGACTGGTAGTGTCTCAGTTTCCAAACTGAGACACTACTTGGTGGTGACACGCCTTGTCGGGCCGACTTATTAGGGCTATCGGCATACAAAAATTAGGGGGCGGCCAAAGACTGGCAAACCCCCCATTCATGCGCTCAGATTGCCGGACGACCTCCGTTTTCACCTTGAGGCGTGGATAGACGCGCAACCTAACCCACCCCCTTCTCTCTTCGAGACCATTTCTCTCTTCGAGACCATTCGCCGTCTTATTGAAAAGGCTCTTGCCGCAGAAAAGCCAAATTGACGGTTGACCCAACTGTAACAACGTGGGGTCGGGGCAATATGTTTGCTGCTATCTGCTCGATAATTTCGCTTGGCTTTTTGGGTTGCGCTCCAGCGGAGCCGGCCCCTCCCCCGGCCCTGCACATCCTTCAGGGTGATGCCGCCGAAATCTCACAGCTTGCCATGCCCGTTGCGATTACAGGCGTTGGTGGCGCTGACTATCTCATTGCTGACTACGTACACGTTTTCTTATTCAATGCCCACTCCGGTAGCCTGAAGCTTCTTCAGATCGACATGGGAGGCATCATATCAAAATTCGAGCCAACGGCCTTTGCCATCGACGCCGAGAATGACCGCATATTCATCGCCAACTATCACGGGAACAACATCCTTATTGGCCGCCTGGACAAAGAGCGCAATTCTCTAAAGATCGTCGGCGAGCTTGGAGACGCCAACACGGTTTCACCTGAAGGCGTTGTTTTCAACGGATCACTTTTGGCGACCGCCAATTATGACGGAAGTAACGTTCAGGTATTCGAACCAAGCGGAGAAGGCTGGTCCACCCGTTGCGACATCCCAGTCAAACAAGCCCACGGGATTGCCTTTCTGGGACGCTATATCTATGCAAGATCGCTCTGGTATCGCCAAGTTATCAGAATTGACCCGGAAAGCTGCGCTGTAGTTGGGAGGACTGGCGGAAGAGGGTGGAAGCGCGGGCAGTACCTTTGGCCGACATTCATTGCGCCATGGGACGACAAGTCGATAGCTATTACCGACGCTCACACCGGCATGATTTCGGTTGTTGATGCGCGGACCCTCTCGGTTACTCGGACGTTCGGGGGAAATGGCCCAGGACTCGACGGTCTCAATATGCCCTACGCGATTTCTGTCGAAGGAGAAAATGTGTTAGTCACCAACACATTTGGGAGTCGGATTGTTGCTTTCAATAAAGAAAGCGGCGGAATGACGGATGTGTGGGCCGCCAAGCCGATATGGCCTGGAGTAGCCTACGAATACCGGTACTCTATCGCTGCTGAGCGTCGAAATACCTACGGCACGCGAAATGATATTTCGATCAAAATCGGCGGTGAGTGCTATCACCCTGGCTACGCCGAGATGGTCAAGTGCGAAGATCGGCATCAATCTATTTCTGTCGGGCCATTTAACGGGATCTATAACTACATGATTGAGGCCGTGCGCACTGAGCATGGCGTGTTCTTGTTTTCGTCAAATTCCCCGTGGTCTCTCTACTACGACAGCGCGGATGATCCTGAGCACCCTCGACAGGTGCTTCTTGGTCGGGATCATTGGCTGGTTGACGGCCGTGTGATTGGCCCCGATGGAGCTGTTGACCTAGATAAACTGCTAAATCTGCCGCATTAGAGCTTCAAATTCCAGTAAACCGTCATGCTGCGCTGAGTGTTGTCGTGCGGTGCACCGTCCCCAGAGCTGTGGGTCGTATCAAGCCCATTAGAACTATTCACGCGAACGCCTGTAGCAGCCGAGCAAATATTACTCGTTGAAGATCCTCCTGATCCACCAAGCGCAAGTCTGCCACCTCCGTAAAGCCAAATTAACGCGGGGCATGTGTGTGCGTCGGATCGGAAATGCCTGCGTCATGATAATGCGTCACCATCCAACGACTTCACCGCCGTGGATGCGTGCTCGCGTAGACTTCCAACAGTCGCTCTGTGTCGATGCCTGTATAGACCTGGGTGGTCGAGAGCGAGGAATGACCGAGCAATTCCTGGATCGCGCGCAGGTCGCCGCCGCGTGACAGCAAATGGGTGGCGAAGGAGTGGCGCAGGGCATGCGGGGTCGCGCTGTCGGGCAATCCGAGCGCGCCACGAAGTCGCTCCATCGCGAGCTGAATGATGCGTGGACTTAAAGGTCCACCGCGCGCGCCGACAAAGATCGGCCCCTCCGCCGGCAATGGATGTGGGCAGATCGCGACGTAGTCGTAGATCAGCGCCAGCACGTTCTGCAGCACGGGCACCATACGCGTCTTGTTGCCCTTGCCGGTGACGATCAGTACGTCGCCTTCACCGGGCCGCGGCACGTCGCGGCGCTTCAGGCCGAGCGCCTCGGAGATGCGCAAGCCCGAGCCGTACAACAGCGCCATGACCGCAGCGTCGCGCGCCAGGACCCAGGTCTCGCGGTCCTCGCCGGCGCGTTCGTCGGCGTCGGCGAGGCGCTTGGCGGCTGCGATTTGGATCGGTTTCGGCAGGCTCTTGGCGATCTTGGGTGCACGGATCGCCGATAAGGCTCCCAAGCTTCCCTTTGCCTTGCCCTGGCCTTCGCGCTCAAGGAAGCGTCCGAATGATCGTAATCCAGCCAGCGCCCGCATCAGTGAGCGGCCGCTGATATCGTCGGACCGTCGCATCGCCATGAAGGCCCTGACATCGGTGGCCTCGAGTGATGCAAAGCGCGACAGCGTCACGCGCTCGCCCCAATGCGCACAGAGGAAATCAAGGAATTGCCTGAGGTCTCTGGCATAGGCTTCCAGCGTCTTCGGCGACAGCCGCCGTTCGGCGCGAAGGTGCGATAGCCAGCGCGTCATCTGCAGCGCCAGGCTTTCGTCCGCGCATTCCGGTGTGATTGGTTGAACAGCCGCCTTGGTCATGAAGCTTTCGGCTACGATGATTACTGCGACTATATCGCACTCGCTTGGTTTATCGTTCGCTAAGCACAGGCGGCGAAACTGGCGCTGCAACTTCACCTCGCCCCGCTTGCGGGGAGAGGTTGGTGCTAATTCTTCAATAAATTCAACGTTCTACGAACTTAGTGTTCTCGCCAGTGTCTCAAAGAGAATTTGAGACTTCCTGAGAGCACTTGATAGTCATAGCACGTTTCGGCGTCGGGAGGCGGCCATCAACAACCAAGCCGCAGGGGACGAACGCGAGGCGTTTCAGGGAACTGCAATGACAGCGCCACACGGACATGGCCCAGGCGAGACGATTGATGGCCTCACCACTGCGCCCGGGGCCGGCGGGTGCCTGAAGCTTCCATATTGCGCCCTCTTCTGAGCATCAACATGCCCTTGTTCGGCAGCCTTGCGTATCCACGCTTTAGCTTGCGCACCGTCTCGCGTATCCCTTGTACCTTGTGCGACGGAAAGGCGTAAGTCGCCCTTACGATTCACGACGTGACCGCCACGCTCAAGGCCGTTTGTTGCGCTCAGTTGGAGCGCGACAAACGGGACACGTTTCGGTGACGCGGCAGATATGGCCCAAAGGCGGACTATTTCGAACCGTCCGCAGAGGGCTGGTCGGCAGTTTTGTCCGGCGCGACTTGAAACAGCGCTTACTCCAGCATGCGGTAAGTTTCGAGGTGCGGAAGGGCGACGTGCGCGCCTACTTTGTACTTCGACGAGGTCGCCTCTCGCCGCACGATCGGTGGGTCGGATGGACAGGGCGATGGCGTTCGAGAGAGCGCAAATTTTTCAAGAAAGACTGAACATCCTTCCTCGCCCTGCGACTCACTGAACAAGCTCCGGTTCGCGAAAGCAATTTCAGTTAAGGAGGGCAGTAATGACAGAAATGAAGGGTGAGCAGCCTGCACCGAAAGCATTCTGGAGCCTTGTGCATGCGCAGTTCCCGATAACACAATTCTTGGGCATTCATAATCCGGGCCATGATGATCATGGCGAGGGCAGGGCTCTGGATATTGGTTTGAATGTCAAGGAGCCGTCTGAAAACGAAATTGCATGGGGATTGGTCAACGACGTACTACTCCCTAACAAAGCCGAGATCGGCTGGAGCTATTTTATCTGGGATCAGTGGATATGGTACCCAGATAAACGCGGCCAAGTGAAGGGTGGTTTCAAAGGTAATCATACGGACCACATACATGTATCGTGGTCTCGCCTGACCAGCCAGAATACCATGTTTCCAGACGCAACTGCGGCTATGCGCGAGCTTTCGCGCAAATTGGAGACCACACTAGAAGCTATTGAAGCGATGAAGAGACTTGAGGGCTGGTGGAAGGTCTGGGATGGCAACTACTACTACTATTACTTCCACCCTGGTGGTCTCGTTGAATACACAAAGAAAGCACCATTCAACATCAAAAAGGCACCGGGACCGGGCCAGCAGATGAACAATTCTGGTATATGCACATACACACCACCAAACCAGTTCGTGATTGCATGGAAACCGGTGCCGGGCGCAGAGGCCGCTTGCCAGGAAACGTTTTACAATGCCTCCCCTGGGTGCAAGCAGATGAATGCCACCTCCAATTTTTACTCACCGTTAGTGGCCACTCGATTGAGCTGAGACGGAACCGTTGAGGCGGGTCTTGCCGAAACCAAACCAGCACGCAGGAAGGTCTTCAAGAGGCGCGGACTCGTCTCAGCCGGTAGCGACCAACAAACACCGAAGACGGACGCGCTAATAAGAACCGGCGCATCGAAATAAATCGCCGACCGCATTGACGCCCCCTCGACTTGCCGCTCGCCAAAGTCATCCAATCCAGCGCAGAATAAGCAAGAATGGCGCTTGGGGAGAACACAACTTCGCCGCCACCCGACATTCTGGTTGCAACCCTTTTTGTCTATGTCAGCGCTGGCCCTTCGTGTAGGGCGTCGCCTCGCCGGCCCGAATGTGCCTCGTGGCGCTTTCGAGAAACCCGGCAATCTCCGCATCCGTGGTCCCATCCGGCCTGATGCGGCGGGCCACGGGTGTAAATCGAATTGATCGCGGCGGTGAAGAGGGCAAGGACCGAGCATTCGCCCAGGTGCTCTTCGATCAGGTCAAGCAAGAGGTCGGTCGCGCGCATCATCTCCTCGTCGCGCGGGTCCATTTCGCCAGGGATTTGCCCAATCGTCATGGCTCTCACTCCGTGGGCCGCCTCTTCCTTTTTGGCGCCGGCTCCAGATGATCGTATTCGATCGGTTGCTGCGGCACCTCGTCGAGACTGACTTGCTTCGCCCATTTTCGATTGAGCATGATCGCCAGGGTGCTGTCGGGCACCTCGTAATATTCACCATCCTCGAACGACGAGATTGGACCGTTGCCATAATTGGCCGTATACATTTCGACGGCGATGGCCGGCGATGATCTGCACGAGCGGCATTTTTGGTCACTCATCGAATACGCAAGAAACGGATAGCGTTCGGACAGGTCGTCGTTCCGCCGACCCTCGCCTCGAAGCGGAACAAGGTGCAAAAAGATGCGGCGTAAGGATCTGGCCGCATGGTCAGGCCGCTCCGCGTGACGACCGTATAGCCTTCGCCGCCACTACGGGCCGAACATCATTTCGCTGATCGTGACAAGCAATCACCGGGTTGACGGGTTGTTCCTGTCAGCCGACGATCGCCGGCACCTGATCTGCTGGAGCGATGCGGAACATCCGCCTTGGTCATGAAGCTTTCGGCTACGATGATTCCTGCGATTATATCGCACTCGCTTGGTTTATCGTTTGCTAAGCACCAGGCGGCGAAACTGGCGCTGCAACTTTACCTGGTCCCGCTTGCGGGGAGAGGTCGGATCGCGTAGCGATCCGGGTGAGGACTCGCCGCAAGTCCAGTTCTCACCGACTTCGTGGTTACAGCGCCTTACCCCAGAATCAAGCTTCGCTTGATTCGACCTCTCCCCGTAAGGACGGGGCGAGGGAGTGCACTGGTTGCAGGTTCCGATTCCCGCCATGGATCGTTCATCGCGCACCGACGTTCCCGCCGCAACGACGCGGTTTGTGGATGTGCTGGTGCCGGTCGCGCTCGACCAGACCTATTCCTATCGAGTGCCGCGCGGCATGGAACTCGGGCCCGGTGATCTCATTGGTGTTCCGCTCGGTGCGCGCGAAGTGCTGGGCGTGGTGTGGGCGGACAATGCCAATCCCGATCCGCGCCTGCACAACCGGCTGAAGGATGTCAGCGAAAAGCTCGATATTCCGCCCCTGACGCAGGAGCTGCGTGCACTGGTCGACTGGGTCGCCAACTACACGCTGTCCGCGCGGGGCATGGTTTTGCGGATGTGCCTGCGCATGGGGGAAAATCTCGGCCCCGAGCGGGTGCGTGTCGGTGTGCGGCTGGTCGGCGAGCCACCGAAGCGGCTGACGCCGGCGCGCCGGCGCGTGATCGACGTGCTGTCTGACCGCCTGCTGCACGGCAAATCGGATGCGGCAAAGGAGGCGGGCGTCTCGACTGGCGTAATCGACGGGCTGGTCGATGAAGGCACGCTGGCGGTCGAGGCGATGCCGCCCGCGCCGCCACCACCCCCGCCGGACCCGGCCTATGCGCAGCCGGATTTCACCCACCAACAGCGCGCGGCCGTCGATGCCATGCGCGCGCTCGCCGTCAACGGCACGTTTCATGTCGCGCTGCTCGACGGCGTGACCGGTTCTGGCAAGACTGAGGTGTATTTTGAGGCGGTGGCCGAAACCATCCGGCGCGGCAAGCAGACGCTGATCCTGATGCCGGAGATTGCACTCACCGGCCAGTTTCTTGATCGCTTTGCGCGACGCTTCGGCGTGCGGCCGCAGGAATGGCATTCGGAGCTCACACCGCGCACGCGTGCGCGCAATTGGGCGGCGATTTCGTCCGGCCAGGCCCCGGTCGTGGTCGGTGCGCGCTCGGCGCTATTCCTGCCCTATGCCAATCTCGGTTTGATCGTGGTCGATGAAGAACACGATCAGGCCTACAAGCAGGATGACGGCGTGCATTACCACGCCCGCGACATGGCGGTGGTGCGAGCGCACATCGCCAGGATTCCGATCGTGCTGGCCTCGGCGACCCCTTCGGTGGAAACCGAGGTCAACGCGCGCAAGGGCCGCTATCAGCGCATCGTGCTGCCCTCGCGGTTCGGCGGCCAGAGCATGCCCCAGATCGAGGCGATCGATCTGCGCCGCGAGCCGCCCCAACGCGGTCGCTTCATCTCGCCAAGGCTCGCGGGCGAGATAAGGACCGCGATCGAGCGCCGCGAGCAGGCACTTCTGTTTCTCAACCGTCGCGGCTATGCACCGCTGACGCTATGCCGCGCCTGCGGTCATCGCTTTGCCTGCACGATCTGCGATGCCTGGCTGGTCGATCACCGCTTTCGCCAGCGGCTCGTTTGCCACCATTGCGGCTTCTCGATGCCGCGGCCGCACGCCTGCCCGAACTGCGCGGCGGAGGAATCGCTGGTCGCGGTCGGCCCCGGCGTCGAACGTTTGCAGGAGGAGGCAGCTTCCCTGTTTCCCGACGCGCGCACCATGGTGTTGTCGAGTGATCTCATTACCTCGATCGAGACCATGCGCAGCGAACTGAACGAGATCGCGGAAGGTCGCGTCGACATCATCATAGGCACGCAGCTCGTGGCCAAAGGCCACAATTTCCCGCGGCTCAATCTGGTCGGTGTGGTCGATGCCGATCTGGGCCTGAGCAATGGCGATCCGCGCGCTGCTGAACGTACCTGGCAGCTGCTCAACCAGGTGATCGGGCGGGCTGGCCGCGATCAGGGCCGGGGAGTCGGGTATCTGCAGACGCACCAGCCCGAGCATCCCGTCATGAAGGCGCTGGTCGCCTGCGACCGCGAGGCGTTCTATGCGGGCGAGATCGAGATGCGCGCGCGCACGCTCTATCCGCCGTTCGGCAGGCTCGCCGGTCTGATCATCTCCGCCGGCGATCGACCAAGCGCGGAAGGCTTCGCGCGCAGGCTTGTTGCCGTCGCGCCACGCGACGAGCGGGTGCTGGTCCTGGGTCCGGCCGAAGCGCCGCTTGCAGTGATCAAAGGCCGCTATCGGTTTCGGCTGCTCGTGAAGTCGGCGCGTGGCTTTGACCTGTCTGACTACTTGCGGAACTGGCTTGCCGTCGGACCAAAGACCAAAGGCAATCTCAAGCTCGAGGTCGATGTCGACCCGCAGAGCTTTTTGTAGTGGTCGTCGCACTATCCGGACCCGGATTGCGCCCCGGCGCCAACTTGAAGGAGATGTATCGGGCTCTTTGACTACGCCAGCAACGCCATCAATTCGCAAACGTGGAAGTCGCCGACGGTTGTAACGGCGCCCTCGATCGCGCTTGATTTGTCCTGACCAAGAATGTCGGCGGTCAGCGCACGGAATTTTTCTATCACTCGTGCGCCCGGCACGGGTCGGCTCCAACTGCCCAATGGAGCCTCGCAACGTTGTTTGACGATCGTACCGTCATTGAGCTCAACGGCGATGTCGACGTGCATCTCGTCAAAACGGCCGGAGATAGTCGGGTCATTGACCAACGTGGTGCGGTCCAGCAGCGAGACCACATCACTCCTAAATCGTCGCTCATCCTTGAAACTAGCCGGTCCGACCTTGCCATCCAGCAACGCGATTGCAGCTGTGTACTGCCATGAGAACTTGCCATCGAGACCCGATCTCGGACTTGGCCGGTCAATGTAAGGCATCGCTGGTGCACGCAATTCCACGCGGGCAATCCTGCTTGCGGGATCAAGGCCAATGACGTCGCGGGCCGCGAGCGCTGCCGTAATCGCGAAGTGGGTTGCGAACTGCGATGGGAAAAGCTTCCAGGCCGGGCCCGGATTCAAGGCACGACCGCTGCCGATGGGTTTCAGCAAATGGGTGGAATCGAATGTCGCGCCAAACAGGGAAGCCCCCCAACCGCGAGCACCGCCCAAGGCGTCCGTGTCGGCAGAGAAGCCTGACGCTGCCAGCGTCGCCGCCTGAACTCCATTGGCCGCCCCGTCGCCGCAGTGGAGTGCCTTGGTCATCGATCCGACGTTGGCGAGCAGGCCACCCGTCCGCGAGCCGGCAATTCCAACCGCGGTGGCGAGCCGCTCGCCATCAAAGCCGAGCATGTCACCGCATGCCAGCGCCGCCGCCAAGGGACCGACCACGCCTGGCGGATGCATTGACAATTTTGCCGGTTCGAGTTGCCCTGACGCGAGGCGTAGCCTGCCCTGCGCTTCGATACCCTTCGCGATAGCGCGCAGAACGGCGCGTCCCTGTGGACCAGCGCCTTCCCGTTCGCGCTTTTCCGCCAATGCAAGCAGGGCCGGCAACAACGGCGAAAGCGCATGATTCGGCGGGTTCCACATCGGCTCGAAATCCAGCACATGCATGGCCATGCCGTTTGTGCGCGCCGCGTGCGTAACGCTTGTTGATAATCCCCGGCCAATCATCGTCGCCGGGCCGTTCGGGCATTCAGATTTGGCTTGCTCCGCCATCAGGCGCGGGCCGGGTTCATCAGCGCCGGCAATGGCCACAGCGAGCCCATCCAGCAACAGTAGCCGGCATTGATCGAGCAGTGCGGGCTCATTCGGCTGCCATGCCGACAGCAGATCGGCGAAAGCACGTGTCAGCGATGCTGCGTGAGCGCTGTTCGTCATGACCGCTCCCCGAAATTTCTCAGGCCTGCGCGAGGATCCGGTAAATCGCCAACGCTGTTAAGGCGTCCACCCCCCAAAAGTGCGGGCCATTACCCTGGAGTTCGATGAGCAGCGGCTCCACGGCATTTGCCAGAATTTGCCCAGCGCGCTCGTCGGCCAGCAGATCGCGACAGGGCCCTGCAAAACACGGCCGATCCAATTCGAAGACCATCACGGCGCCAACGGCGACGTGGCGCTCCAAACCGCGCTTCAGGACCGAGAGCAGTTGTGCTTCGTGCTTGCCCCCTTCGCATTTCTGACCGTTCACGTAGGTTTCCATAACATCGTGGTCATGATCGCAGATCGCGATGGCGAGGTCGCAGGACCCTCCATCGATCTGCGCGCCGCCGCGTAGAGGGACGTGCAGCATGTCGCCGCGACCGAGTTCCAGAAGCCGGTCGAGCGGCCCGCGTGGGTAATGCAGGACCCGTTCTCTGCCTGTCTCACTGAGGGTGATTGAAGTGCCCGGATGGCTTACCGCAAATGGCTGGGCCACACCGGTCACCAGGAAGGTGTCGAGAGGCACGGGCGAGGTGAAGATCCGGGGGTCGGGTTGGCACCGCAGATCAGTGCCGTCCGACAAGGCAATCGGATCGGTTGCCTGGCCGTCACGGAACGATAGGACACCATCGAGCGTTCGCGCGTGAAAGAAGCGAGAGACGGCAATTTTGCTGACCAGACATGCGGACGACATGCTCGGAGCGAAGTCTGCGGCGGCGAACGGCCTGCCATTGTGTTCGATCCGCAGCGCATTCTCCGCCGAAATCTCGACTCGAACCGCGCTCGCTCTGCGGATGGCGATCAGGTCCTCAATCAACTCGAGGAAATAGTTCATCAGCCCGGCCGGGCGCCTGACATCGCCGAAATACATACCTGGGCGACGGCGGACAGCCTCGCCCATCGTGAGGATCTCGCCTGCGCCGCTGGATGGCATTCCGTAAATCTTCCTCGAAAATCGCAGCCGAGGAATATCTGCGCCTGTCGCACGCAGCAACCGCCCCAGTCTGGCAGCCCGACGAAAAAGCCCGCCGTTTGTCAAAACGGCGGGCTCACAGGGCTTGCGTGCCCTTGAAGTTACGAG